>WLWD01003216.1_pt1 | contig 57027 bp, 41 predicted proteins | sample 6712731 | NCBI WGS metagenome assembly WLWD01 (sample SAMN12718690, study PRJNA576275) | sponge metagenome | isolation source: marine sponge | host: Mycale hentscheli | place: New Zealand: South Island, Marlborough, Capsize Point | collected 2014-11-01 | reverse complement strand
TCTGTCTGTCTATTATCACACTCTCAGGCTGTCTGTCTGTCTATTCTCACACTCTCAGTCTGCCTGTCTATTCTCACACTCTCAGGCTGTCTGTCTGTCTATTATCACACTCTCAGGCTGTCTGTCTGTCTATTATCACACTTTCAGGCTGTCTGCCTGTCTATTATCACACTCTCAGGCTGTCTGCCTGTCTATTATCACACTCTCAGGCTGTCTGTCTGTCTATTATCACACTCTCAGGCTGTCTGCCTGTCTATTATCACACTCTCAGGCTGTCTGTCTGTCTATTCTCACACTCTCAGTCTGCCTGTCTGTCTATTATCACACTTTCAGGCTGTCTGCCTGTCTATTATCACACTCTCAGGCTGTCTGCCTGTCTATTATCACACTCTCAGGCTGTCTGTCTGTCTATTATCACACTCTCAGGCTGTCTGCCTGTCTATTCTCACACTCTCAGTCTGCCTGTCTGTCTATTATCACACTCTCAGGCTGTCTGTCTGTCTATTATCACACTCTCAGGCTGTCTGCCTGTCTATTCTCACACTCTCAGTCTGCCTGTCTGTCTATTATCACACTCTCGGGCTGTCTGTCTATCAGTCTATTATCACACACTAGGCTGTCTGCCTGTCTATTATCACACTCTCAGGCTGTCTGTCTGTCTATTATCACACTCTCAGGCTGTCTGCCTGTCTATTATCACACACTCAGGCTGTCTGCCTGTCTATTATCACACTCTCAGGCTGTCTGTCTATCTATTATCACACTCTCAGGCTGTCTGCCTGTCTATTATCACACTCTCAGGCTGTCTGCCTGTCTATTATCACACTCTCAGGCTTGCTGTCTGTCTATTATCACACTCTCAGACTTGCTGTCTGTCTATTATCACACTCTCAGGCTTGCTGTCTGTCTATACGAAGTAGTTGCCAGCTATTCTGGATTATATGAAGAATGTGATGTCGAACATATCAATGTGTATGACCTAGTTTCCTAACTTTGACAGCTAGTATTCGTAGTTTTAATTTTTTTTGCATCTATTTAATCGTATGCGATGACGTCATACTTCCTGCCCTATAAAAGGAATCTACGCACCTCACTCCCTCGACCTTTGATCTAGCGAGCGGACGATGTCATTGTTTACAATTTAGTATTATTATTATTATTATGTATATATATATTCACCTGACACTATGCATTATGGGTTTGGGATGGGAGGGATGTTGATATGTTCGACATCACATTCTTCATATAATCCAGAGCTGGCAACCACTTCGTGGTATGAGCCATTCTGTAATTATACTTCAGAATGCTCTGTCTCACATATCAATGTGACTTTGTAATATTGCTTTCATGACTTAACACTGCTGCACTAAAGGCTTGGCTTCTTTGAGGCCTATAATCAAACTTTTAAACACTGTGTCAGTGCTCCAGTCAGCAGCACTCAAGATATCTCCCATTGTTACCCCAGCACTAGCTGCAGCTGATGTTGCCGCACCTCGCACTGAGTGAGCTTTAAATATATTAGTGTCAATGCCTGCTTTGGATAGTAGGAGTTTGATCCACCTTGCTATGGTGGATGGGGTTACCGCATTGTGAGGTTTGATTAGTGCTAGAAAAAGCATTTGCTGGGTCTCCCCTGCACACCTGTTTTTTGTTTTGTCATTATATGCCTGCACAGCTTCCACTGGACATAGGTTTTTGTTCTCAGGGAATCTAGCAAAGAAGAAGTCTGTAAGTGGCTTGCCCTGTCTAGACTGCTTGCCAAGGCAATTGGGGCAAAGGTCACACCTTCAGGTGAGTACTTACAGTGTACTCTACTTAGATTTGCCAAGTCTGCAGATCTTGACGGTCTGGTGAGAGCTAGCAGGGCAACTGTTTTTAGGGTGAGATCATTAATAGAGAGGGTGACATTCTCGCCCATAGAAGTAATGTGTGCAGTAACTTTAGCCACATCCCACGTCTCAGCATATCTAGGCTGGGGGGGTCTCTGGTGGAAGGCCCCCTTAATCAGACGTGTGACAAGAGGGTGTTGGCCAACCACAAGGTTCCAAGGCGGGTTGGCATACCCCTGGAACTTTGTCCAGTTCCTGTTCAATGCATCTATTGCCATAGCACCTGGGTCTGGCCTCCAGCTCACATAATGCTGGAGTTGGTGAGTTAGCCGCGAGGCGAATAGGTCCACCTCCAGAGGTCCCAGGGCCCGATTGATCAGGTTGACAATCTGGGGATTGAGCATCCAGTCTGTCCTGTCTTTCATCACACGAGATTCCTCGTCTGCTATCACATTTAGTGAACCAGCTGATTCTGCCCTGTGGCTTACGCCCATCTCCAGTAACTTTGTTACTATTTGGGATTGCATAAGGTTGGGTAAATAATTTTCCTTTATAAGGAGCGTGGTGACAATCGGCAGATCTGTGTCTGCTATGTATGTTGTAACAGTGTGTGCATTGATACTGATAGAGTTCAGTTCTTTTTGAGTCTTTCCGACCCTGGCTTCCAGCTTGGCTGGCTGGAGTATGGGTGGCTCCTTTGGAACCGGCGCCCTCTGTCGAAGAATTGGCCACGCCCACGGGGCGCGAAAGTGGTGGGGCGGCCTTCTTGAAAAAAGTTCGTCTTTGGAGGTCTGGAAGATTTTCCTCCCAAACCCGCCTGGTTGAGGCACTTCAGCTCCTCATCCCTCTCTTTGGCCTTCTTGCTAAAGCCCTCGCCAAAGAGGGAGGTGCCCGCATACTTGAAAATGCGGTCATCTTCGGCCATGTCAGTTAGCCTGGGGTTCATGTTCCCCAAGGCGTCCCTGCGGCGCTCACGATTAGCGTGAGAATGGGCATTGCCCAGGAATTTCAAGGCTGACTGAGCCGCCTCCACTACCAGTTTTGGAGTTAGTTGGCCACTAGCCGCCTCCTCCAGGATTTTGATCATAGGCCCAACCGCATCCAGCATGAGGGCCTGGTGTTTGGCCAGTTGTCTATCCTGGGACTTTGTCCCAGCAAACAGACGGGACTTGAGGACTTTGTCCATACTTGGGCAGGTAGTGGCAGTAGTGTTGGGGGCCCCAAACTTGTCTTTCCACTGCCTCCTAGTAGCGTTAGGGGTGGCAGTAGTGACGGCAGAGGTCAAAAACTTTGCCGTCTTGTCCGAGACCTTGAAAAGTTTGGTCCCCTTGTTCGAGGTGTCGTCCTCCCCCTCCTCCTCGTCCGGCCATACCGGGACGGTGGCGTACATAACGTTCACGCCGTCGCCGCAGTCTTCTTCGTCCATGAGGAGGGTGGAGCTCTCGCGGCCGGTACCCGCCCTGTGGGCGTGGTCTGAGCCATCGGCCACGTGTAAGCTACTCTGCCCAGCAGAGCCCCCGTATGGGGAACTTTGTTCCCACAACTGACGGCCGTCTTCAGCATCGTCTAAACTGTGGCCACCTTGTGGCCGCTGTTAGCCTTCCCCGTTAGTTAAGTGCAATGCACTTTCTCATTCACGAATCAAACTCAATAATAAATCAATATGATGCCTAGAGATGCCTGCTCTAACTAAAGTGTATGACAAGGGGCATGCGCGTGGTAAAGGGTGCGCTAACTAGGTAAGGGGTCACTGTAATAGGGAGCTGTGTGATACAGGGTGAGTGCATGGAATGAATAGTATAGATGGTTATTGTCTATCTCCCCCCAAGCCCTTCGTCAGGGGGCTGAAAAAAGTTAGAGAGCCCGTCCGTATCTCTGTGGGGGTTTTATGGTCCTTTTACTTCTACGTAGGGTCTGGTCGGGGTTGGTAGATGTGGGAGGTGTTGGTGGGATCTTGGCCAGTTGATTGGGGGCTAGTGGTGGTAGGTTGTGTCGGGTGGTGGGGGTGCCTGCGACGGCTGCGTATGAGCGGGTGGTGGCCGGCGTGGTAGTTGGCTGCCTCTGGGTTGTTGAGTGGGCCCTGGTTGGTTGAGGTGGTTCCGGGGTGCCTGGTAATTGTTGGCTGGTTGGTGGGGCTGGATTGCCTGGTGATGGTTGGCTGGGTTGTGGTGCCGGGGTGCCTGGTAATGGGTGGCTGTGTGGCGGTACCGGGGTGCCTGGTGATGGTTGGCTGGGTGGTGGGGCTGGATTGCCTGGTGATGGTTGGCTGGGTTGTGGTGCCGGGGTGCCTGGTAATGGGTGGCTGTGTGGTGGTACCGGGGTGCCTGGTGATGTTTGTCGAGGTGGTGTTGCTGGTTGTGCTGTTGGTCTGGGCAGCCCTGGTGGCTGGGGATGGGCAGGCTGTAGGGGGTGGTCTGGTGGAGGGGTAGGGATGGTGTGCCTCCTTAAGTATTGGCGGTTGCGAGTGGTTAGTCTGCCATTGCTGTCCATCCGGACCTGATACTGATGATACTGCATGGCCTCGACCACAACGCCTGTGCTGTCCCATTTGGTTGGGTGGTGGCCTGTCTGGTTTTGCACCAGTACTCTGTCTCCGCGTTTGAGGGGGAATAGGCCCTTGGTGTGCTCTGTCCAGCGTTTCTTGCCCAGGGATTGGCGCTTCTTTAGTGCTGTCTGCCTCGCGTGCCATGTCGTAACGTCCTGGGTTGGCTGTTGAAGTTGTGTTGGGAGGGTGGGTAGTAGGTCTCTGATTGGTCGGCCAAAGAGGCACATAGCCGGTGACATCTGTGTGTCTGGGCATGGGCAGTTCCTGTAGGTCAGGAGGGCCTTGAAAAATGCTGACTTCAGGGTACCCCCGGGGTCTGTGTTCCCTGCGATGAGCCGCTTGACAGTTTTGACCCCTGTTTCGGCGCGGTTGTTCGCGTGGGGGTGGTATGCCGAGGAAGTCCGGTGGTGGACCCCACAGCTGGTCAGCAGATCTCTTGTTGCATGGGCAGTGAATTCGGGTCCTCCATCTGTGGTGAGGGTAGCGGGGAAAGGTCTCCCTGAGTACCTGTACGAGGCCTGTGGCTCCGCTGCTTGCCTGCGATACGATGGGCCATCCCGAGAAGCGATCCACCAGCACGAGGTAGGTGGATCCTTCATGGTGGAAAAAGTCAGCATGGAGGTGCTCAAACGGGTGGTCTGCCTCCTCTGGGGTTGTGGGTGGCATGTGAGGTTGGGAGGGGGCATTCCCGTTGCAAATGCTGCAACTGTTCCTTATGGCGGCGATGTCTGCTGTCAGGCCTGGCCAGTATATGGATGCTTTCGCCCTGGCTGTCATCCCGCTTGTCCCTTGGTGTGCTGCGTGCAGGGTGTCGAGGCATGCTTGTCGTAGGGAGGATGGGATGACGAGGCGGTTGCCCAGACATACCACGTCGTCAACTATGGTGAGGTCGGTTATCATGGGAAAGTATGCCTGTATTCCCACTGGGAGCAAGTTGCGTTTGGTGGGTGGTCCTGCTTCTATGACCAGCATGAGGTCCTGGAGGGACTGGTCTGCCATGGTTGCTGTCTGAAGCTGTTCCCAGTTGATGGGGGTGGCAGAGATGGCTGCGCACACGGCTGTGGGGAGGCCGTCGTCGTCTGCGAGGGTATGAGTGGAGCAGTTCGGGCTGGGGGCTGTAAGGTCATCTGGCAGGTGGAGTCTGGTGGGTGTCCTTGTCCCAGATGGGTGACGTGATAGGGCGTCGCTGGTCAGCTTTTGGTGCCTGGGATGTATACCATCCGGAAGCGGTACCTGAGGGTCTTCTCTTTGAGATTCCTCAGGCGGAGATTCGGGATGTCTTCCAGGCACCGGTCCCCGAACAGCTTTAGCAGTGATTTGTGGTCCACTGCTACTGTCAGGTCCCAGCACCCGAGTACAAAGTGCCTGGCTCTGTCGAGTGCATCAGCTACGGACAGGGCCTCCCCTTCCACCGGGGCATATTGAGATTCTGCCGCGTGAGTAAATCTCGATCCGACCAAGGTGACGCGCCAGCCATCCCGGCAACAGAAAGGATCGTGGGACGGGCATTGGCAGTGTTTCTGTATGAGCCAGAAGCCGATCCCGTCCCTGCTCCAGTCCGTCGCCAGGCAGGTGGGGCGCCCCTTGTCAAAGATCTCAACTCCCGCTTGGATGCTCTCGCATATGTGTTGTTTGGATGTGGCGAAGGCCTCAGTCAGCTGGTCTGACCATTGGAAGGGGGTGGATGGCTTCAGGAGATCCCTGAAGGGGAGCATGGTTGCCGTCATGGCGAAGGTGTAGGAAATTTGGTTGACCAGACCAAACCATGCCCTGATGTCAGTAATGCTTGTTGGGGTGGGGAATTCCTTGATGGCCGCTGTGAATTTGTTGGCAGGGTGGACCTCTGTGGGGGTGATTGTGAACCCGGCGAACTCCACCTCGTCTTCTGCGAAGCAGAACTTCTCTGGGTTCAGGGTGATTCCATTCGTGGCACAAATGTGCAGCCACTCCACTGCCTGATGGAAGGAGCCCTCGATGTCATCTGCCCACAGCAGGGCATCATCGATGAACTTGGTTTTGTTGGATACATTGGTGATGAGTGCGTCGTACCGCGCCGTGTAGGCATCTCCCGAGGCGATGTAGCCTTGCGGGGCTGTGAGGTAGCGGTACCGTCCCCAGGGTGTAATAAAGGTGGTGTAATGCCTGTCCTCCTCGGCTAGGGCCACGGAGTGATAGCCATTCCATGCATCGAAGATTGTTTTTTTCGTCAGTCGTGGGATGGCTCTGGCCTGGTGGAATGGTGACGGGCAGTGGTGGGTCTCCCGGGTGGCGTGTTGGTTGAGGGGTTGGAAGTTTATGGTCCTCCTGAGCGACCCGTTCTTCTTGGTGCAGATCACCATTCGGTGGCACCAAGTGACGGGTGTGCCCAGGGGGACTTTTTCCAACACGCCGAGGCGGACATCCCTGTCCAGCCCTGCCTTCACCTCCTCCTGCCAGTGAACAGGTATGGTGATGGGTGTGTGGCACGGTTTGGGGGCAGCATTAGGGTCGATCTTCAGTGATAGAGGGGGGCCGGACATCATAGGCAGAGGCTGGTGTTCGCATGTATTGAATGCGCTGGACGAGTAGAGGTCCAGGAGGTACTTCTCCAGCTTCTGTCTGTTTTCCTCTGTAGCGGGGAATGGCAGTGTTGTGGGCCAATCTGGTGGTGGGGATCTGGTGGGGCAGAAGCACGGTCGCTGCTGGTTGACCATTGGTGGTCGGGCTGCAGGTTGGGGTGTTCTTCTCGGCACTTGAGGGTGGTGGGGGTCCGCGGTGGGGGTTGCGGGTTGGTGGGGGGTCATTTGCTCGCCGTCTGTCTGTCCCGCCCTGGTCTGTGGTGGGCTGGTCCCGGTGCTTCTTGTTACCGGTAGCGTCTCCTTGGGTGGGGCGGCTTTGTTGATCTGCCTGTCTCTGATCTGTGCCAGTGGGGCTGGTGGACACAGTGGGAAGCCCAGATTGATTAGTCCAAGGTCGCTGCATGCTGACATGCTGAGGTAGAGCTTGGTGGCTATGGGACTAAAATATACCATTTGCCTCGTCTCCTTGTCTGTGTCTGCGACTCTGATTCTGGTGAGTGCGGCTCCCATGATGGGCATGGGGTTGCCACTGGCAGAGCTCATGGTGAGGGAGGTTGGGATGAGGTCTTGTGCTCTGAGGTCGAGGTCACGCATGAGGGTGGAGCCTGCCAAGCAACTCTGGCAGCCGGTGTCGGCGAGGGCTCGTGTAGCGATGTTTCGTTGCTCTCTCCTGAGGGTTTTCCCGTGGGTCTGGAAGTCTGCTCGATGGGTGGAGACGACGACATTGAGGGTTGGTTGGGGTGGTGAGCGGCGCTGTACCCAGGTTTTGGATGTCTGGTCCCAGGTCTGGTGTGGTAGGGTGCCTTCCGTCATGTCGCTGACCACTTCCTGGATGGCACTTTCTTGTTCTGTCGTCTGCCAGCACATCTGTGATGTGTGGTTGGGGCGACCGCAGGATTGGCATGTCTTGCCAAATGCAGGACATTGGGTCCTCCTGATGGCTGTCCTTGCTCTGGTGCCGTGGCCCTGGCGGCTGCAGAAGCAGCATGCTGTTTTGCTGTTCGGGTGTGGGGTGGGCGTGGTTAAGGGCCGTTTGGGCGTGGCCAACCGGTTGGTTTGGGGGGGCGTGGCTTTGGGTGGTGGGTGTTGCTGCTGGCGCTTATACCCACTGTGCAGTGCCTCCCCCTGGTCTGCCTCATCATCGATGGCGCTGTTGCTAGCTTGGGGTGGGGTGGTCATTGTGGTAAATGACAGTTTGCCTGTGACCCTCACCATTATGAACTGCATCAGCTCCTCGACTGTCTGGTCTTTGTCCGGCTCCTTCAACAGGTCCGCCTGGATGTCGGGGTCGGCGAGGCCGACACACAGCTGATCTGCCACTCTGTCCTCGCTCTGGCTGTTGACTGTCGCACAGTTCGTGCACTTCCGGTCGAATCGACACACCTCGGCCCCTGTCTTGAGTCATCCTGGAGAGCGTGACTCTGGCTGCCCTCTTGTTCTCCTCCTGCACTGCCATAGCTTTGATGGCTGCCAGGTGGTCTGGCTCGGCGTATTCCCTGAGAGGCGTGGGGCCGGTGGCGTTCATGGTGACGTCCCGGCGGAGCTTGGGGTCTAGGCATGCCAGCAGCTGGATGGTGATATGTGGGGCAGTCAGGTTGGCTGCCTGTGAGTACTCTTTCCAGCGGTTGAGGAAGTACTGCCACCCTTTCGAGGTCTCTCCGGCTGATAGCCAGGGGTGGGGGAAGCAAATGGATTTTGGCCAGGCCATGTAGTATTTATTGTGCAGCTAACAACACAATTATATATTATTATAATAAATCATGATTACAACAAAAACAAAGCTACTACAATAAAATCATGACTTGAATTATTCGAACAGTCCAAAATGTTTGCGTCGATCATCATTGGAAGTAATAAACTCATTTAGGATCTCTTTCTGGTTAACAGAGTCTGTTAGGTGCTTATGTATATGTAAAACCATGATGTTGTTTACTCGCTGCTGAGTCATTGTACGAAGGTATGTCTTTATTCTTCGAAGAGCAGATGCACTTCTTTCTGATACAGCATTAGTAGCTGGCATTAGTAGAACAAACTTGATTACTAAGGCAACTTGATTCAAATACAGGACCTGAGAGCTAGGCATGGATTGAAAATGCCTGTGAATATCTGAAAAAGTTAGCGAATCTTTATGAATTTTGATCTCCATACTGCCCAAGACCTCTAGCTGTGTTTTCAGATCAGGTTCACAAAAGTCAGAACCATAAAACTGTGTTACTGTCTTGTACTCCACTGAATAGTCCATCTTCATACATGTTTTAACTAACAATTGATCCAGGTTTGCATACACTGAATAATCTTTTTGTTGAAACCGGTGACTGATAGTAGAGATGGCTGCATCAATACATTGGAAGTATATAGCACGATAGTAAGTCTTGGGATCATCATGAAAATGAGCATCAGCAGCACCATCTTCATACCGCCTGGGCCTCTTGTGTGGACGCTCCAGCACTGGGTCATTGACTTGTAATTCTTTCTGAAGAGTTAAACAGTACTCCCAAAATAGATCAAAAGCACTGTCATCTCTCATTTTCTGAAGCACTTTAATGCACAATTCACTAAGTTGTTTTGCCTCATTCTTGCAGAACGTCTACTCAAACATTCTGATAACCTTAGCAAAAGTATGCAAGCCACATACAAGGCATGTATGTGGCTTGCATACTTTTGCTAAGGTTATCAGAATGTTTGAGTAGACGTTCTGCAAGAATGAGGCAAAATAAGAAACGAAACTCCTTCATTTTTGCTGCCACTCCATTAATTCGAGCCTTCACATCTGACAGTTTAACAATATCAATAGCTCTTCCCACAGAGCAAACAATGTAGTATAATTCCTTCCTACGAATACTTTCGAGTGAATTTCCACGTACTGTCCAGCGTGTTGGACAAAGTGTGCGCAAACCTGGAACATGGGGTGATAATTCCTCTTTTAATTTCTTAAATAAGGCGTCCCTTCTGGAATTCACTTCAGCACCACTAACTTCTTGGCCTGATTCCAATACAACCCACGTTCCTCTAAATGATAGCCCTTGCCGAGCAAGAAAAATAACATTTTGTAACACCTTTTGAAGATAAGCACAATTTTTTTCTTTCTCTTTTTTAATCTCACTCAATAATAGCTCACCAACATCTCCCATAGATTTTGAGGTAATCTCGATGTTATGCCTATGGACTTGACTGTTTTCATGCTTTGAAAACCCACCATGTTTTCCACTCACGTCTTTCCAGTTTGTATATCCTCGAGATAAAAAGGCTTCTTCACCCTTGCTAGCACAGGCCTTTAGCATCCCAAGTCTTTTGGCTTTTAGGCAAGTGAAGCAAAAGACACAGTCATTTGCTTGGTCATAATGGATCCATGGCCATCTCTTGTACCATGATGACTGGAAAGCACGGAATACTGGTGATTTCAGTCCAAACTTTCTTCTAGGATATGAAGGGAGAACTGGCTGGTTTGGATTTTCTCCAAGACTGACAGTTTCTGATGACTTTGTACTACTGGTAGCCTCTACAGATGCCATTTTAAGACCAGCTGCAACTACAGCAGTTATGCTGGCATTAACCACAGGAATCATTAGACAGAAAAGTGTAAAGTAATGAGGCCACGCCCAGTGACATGGTGTGCAGATCTGTATGAAAGGGATGCAAAATATTGGCCAGGCCATGGCCTGGCCTGCCCCCCCAGTTCCCCCAGGCCTGCTGATAGCTCTGGTCTGAGGATTTGGGTGGGCTTGAAGGAGGCAGCCTGGCTGTGGTTCATCGAGATGTGGCCTGTCATGAGGGCTACTGCCATCCCAGGCTCCGTCCCCTCTGTTACGGTGAAGGGGCAGCCGGCTTTGGGGCAATTCGTTGCCATCGGGTGGGTGGGCGTTAATTGGAAATCGGTCTCCGAAGCGTTCTAACCTCCAGTCGGCACTCCTGCTGGTGAGGCGCACTGTCTAGCTAGATACACTAGTGAGTTAGAGCAGGCATAGTTAAGTGCAATGCACCTTCTCATTCACGAATCAAACTCAATAATAAATCAATATGATGCCTAGAGATGCCTGCTCTAACTAAAGTGTATGACAAGGGGCATGCGCGTGGTAAAGGGTGCGCTAACTAGGTAAGGGGTCACTGTAATAGGGAGCTGTGTGATACAGGGCGAGTGCATGGAATGAATAGTATAGATGGTTATTGTCTACCCGTCGGAGTCATGGCCACTTTGTGGCCGCGGCTGGCCTTCCAGGGAAGCCACGCGATCGCCCATGCTTTGCATGTTGCGCCGTAGGTCTCTCAGCAGAGACAGAACTTCATTGTCGGCGGAGTTACCGCCCGATAACGTAGAATCTTCCATCACCGTTAGAAAGAGAAAAACACCGTAGTACAACGCAATTGTGAGCTAGGAAAAAGGTCGAGGAGTGAGGCGCGTAGATTCCTTTTACAGGGCAGGAAGTATGACGTCATCGCATACGGTTAAATAGATGCAAAAAAATTGAAACTACGAATACTAGCTGTCAAAGTTAGGAAACCAGGTCATACACATTGATATGTGAGACAGAGCATTCTGAAGTATAATTATTATCACACTCTCAGGCTGTCTGTCTATTATCACACTCTCAGGCTTGCTGTCTGATTATTATCACACTCTCAGGCTTGCTGTCTGTCTATTATATATCACACTCTCAGGCTGGCTGTCTGTCTATTACCACACTCTCAGGCTGTCTGTCTGTCTATTCTCACACTCTCAGGCTGTCTGTCTGTCTATTATCACACTCTCAGGTTGTCTGTCAGTCTATTATCACACTCCCAGGCTGTCTGTCTGTCTATTATCACACTCTCAGGCTTGCTGTCTGTCTATTATCACACTCTCAGGCTGTCTGTCTGTCTATTATCACACTCTCAGGCTGTCAGTCTGTCTATTCTCACACTCTCAGGCTGTCTGCCTGTTTATTATCACACTCTCAGGCTGTCTGCCTGTCTATTCTCACACTCTCAGTCTGCCTGTCTGTCTATTCTCACACTCTCAGGCTGTCTGTCTGTCTATTATCACACTCTCAGGCTGTCTGTCTGTCTATTATGATACTCTCAGGCTTGCTGTCTGTCTATTATCACACTCTCAGGCTTGCTGTCTGTCTATTACCACACTCTCAGGCTGTCTGCCTGTCTATTCTCACACGCTCAGGCTGTCTGTCTGTCTATTATCACACTCTCAGGATTGCTGTCTGTCTATTATCACACTGTCAGGCTGTCTGCCTGTCTATTATCACACTCTCAGGCTGTCTGTCTGTCTATTATCACACTCTCAGGCTGTCTGTCTGTCTATTATCACACTGTCAGGCTTGCTGTCTGTCTATTATCACACTCTCAGGCTTGCTGCCTGTGTATCATCACACCTATCGTGCTTGCTATGGTGGTCAGGCCGGGTCGCTCCTTCCTCTGCAGGTTTAGTGACACACTCCATAAAAGTGAGAACAGACCACAAAAGGACAAATTTGTGCATCTGAGCAAGGGATGTCAGGCCGACATCGTGTGGTGGGTAGAGTCATTGAATAGCTGAAATGGCATGTCCTCCCAACCCCCCCTCCAGTCTGTCACCAAATGTGAGATTAAATTTGACATGTCTGGGTCGTGGGGATATGGTGCTTGGCATGTCATGAGTTGGTTTCAGATGCCGTGGGATTGCAGAACAAATGAACTGTCAATTGCAGCGAACGAGCTAGTGCCCAACATTTTCACCTGTGCAACATGGGCCTGGTCCTTGCAAGCATGCCTAGTGTGCTGCTGACGTGACAACCAGGTCATTGTGGCAGCACTGTACTCGAGATTGAGTGGGGATGTGGGAGTGATACACCTGTTGAGGTGTCTGATATTTGTGGAGGCTAAGCTTGTTTCCCACCTTATTGGGGAGTATGTAGATATATGTAGCAATCACCTTGGCTGATGATCTGTCATGTGACAATGTCTTTTATTTCCTTTCAAAAGTCCTTCTACCCGACAGACCTCCGGCCCCTATCTCTGCATAGCTGCTCAGCCTGCTCCTGAATCCTCAAGCGGGCTGGACATCTCAGCAATTGGCACCAGCATTTAAGCACTATTTTCAACATGGCCTCGCCCCTTCCATGCAGAAGGAATACAGGGCCAGAAGGAATAACCACTCTGCACACTCTATAATGTCACTTCCCTTCCCAGTCACAGTGAATCTACATAGCTGTCTTGTGTTGTGCCTGGACCAGGACGTGGTACTCCAGGCAATTGAGGGATACCTGGCAGCTGCTGTGCAGAACGCCCATATATCCTTGGGGCTCCCAGACCCCTGTGATAGATCATCATTTCCAATGCTCAAGTGTGTGCAAACAGGCATCAAAAACGTGTTCATTCATCAGCTGGCCCATCCACCTATCCATGTACTGCAATGCTGCTGAAAAAATTGGTCAACACTTGGCTGTCTTGGCCCTAGCTCATATGTGGGCTGTGTATTGCACATGATTTTTTCTAAACTTTTTTGCTTGGACGAACTGCTGCCAGAAACAGGGCGGGAATATAATCCACAGCGTAATGTTAGGTGATCTGGCAATGGATAGCAGAGACTTGCCATCCATGGTCAGGATCCAAATCAAGCGATCAAAGTGTGGACCAATTATGGGACATTCTGTCGGTGCTAGGTCTGCCTTGTATACACCAAGCATAGCTTCTGCATTGGGGCAGCCACGACAGCAGCATTGATGGGTGTGGAGGACAGCATCAGAATGCAACAGGAACAGTTGGCCCAGCTGTCAGGGTGTTGACCAGAGACGTATGATTATGCAGTGGTTTGTTTTATCTGTGTAGTTGCTAATTAAAACACTACCCTCTTAATAGTGCCTTGGGGGAAGGGCCAATGTGACCCTGGTTTGGAGGATGAGAATGAGCCTTTCAGGCAGTAGCCAATACCCAAATCATGGCCACTAGCAATTGTAAATTACTTACCTAACACTAAATAGAGTGTGTTGCTTCTTGTAGCCAAACTATATTGCTTGAGATAAATACATTTGTATGACATTTAATCTGACTTCTCATTACTTTAATTGTACAATGATGGAAACACGTATGACTATTTAATTTTTCACTTACTCTTTCTTCTTGTTTGAACATTTCCGTAATGTAACTGATATAACTAGTATAATAGAATACACTATCACCGTGGCAACTAGTGTAACAACTGCTGTGATAGCAATATCTATATAGAATATTAATTAACTGTAAAAATTGTACAAACAATTATATGAAGTACATGTTAAAGTTAACTTTATGAAAGTTGTATTTATCTTTTAGTATTGACTATTTTTGTGCTTCAGCGCACAAAAAGTGAATGCAGTGATTCTTATTTTTCTGGTATCCAATATTGAGTATTGCATTCAATTATTAGCTTGAGTTGTTACATCCTGTTGCTATATAGTTACTAGGTGTACTAATTTCATGATAGTATGCACTATATTTGCTATAGATACTACAACTATATAGATTTTATTATTGGGAAAGTGAAGCGAGCGCCTCTACAACAATCACAATTGAGATTTTGGTATATATATGTAACAAAGTTCAGAGGTTAACATTAGCACGGGAACAAGAAGTAATAAAAACATATTATTACTACTTTGCAATACGTCAACGGCCACTGTGTGGCGGGGTACTGAGAGATCCGGTAAAGTGCAGTAAATTAATAGACACGCCCTCCTTTTGTTAAAATATTGGTACATGCATGGCCCTGCTAGTAGTGTAGGGCTAAAGTTACACCCAGTAGCTCAAGCGTTGTAATAGAACTCAAATGGTACATTCACCAGCATCTGACAGTACACTAACTGAAGGTAAGGTGGATGAAACATAAGTATATATATGATATCATGAATGTTGAAAAATTAGTTCAGTGTTGCCCTTTAAAGCCAAAGTATTAAATCAAAAGATGAACTTGCCTAAATTAAGAAAGGTGATTCTATAATTACTGCTTTGCCATTTGTCAACTTTAAAAGTTCTGGAAGTTGTCCAACACATGGGAGTTCTGAAAGTTGTCCAACACATGGGAGGGTTTTAAAAGTTCTGGAAGTTGTCCAACACATGGGAGGGTTTTATATAAGTTCTGGAAGTTGTCCAACACATGGGAGGGCTTTAGTTTGACTTTTGCCTTTCTTGATCCCCAACCTTTTTTTCGAGAAATCCTAATTTTGTTTAATGTTATTTTTATATTTGTTTTTATTAAAAAAAATTATTTATTTTTAAGACAGTGATTTTGGGTTGTACAACCACTATTGGTGGGCCCTTGATTGTGTAATACCATACCAACCTCCATTTTGTGGTGTAAGTTATATATATATATATATACCAGAAAGTGGAGGTTGGTATGGTGTTTACACAATCAAGGGCCAAAGGCCCGAAGATAGCGTTGGAGTGGTGCTACCGATTTGTACTATGGCTGTTGGCTATAGGAAACACACAAAAACTATTGTTGATGGATGGTTCACTTATTCACCGTCCAGGAGGTATGTATGAAATGTATTCACCTCGAATTGTGCAATCTGATTGGACAGTTTGAACGTACCATGGTACAAATATATATGTATTCTGCAATCATTTAAATGGTGACATAATATTTTAACTTACACTGTCCATGACTTTGAACTGGACACTCATTCTGAGTAGGAGTCATCAATGAGGCAGTTATTATGGGAAGACTTGATTCAATTCTTTTGCCAGACACTGACTTGTCTCCTACAGTAACTCTAGCCACCACTTGGAATACATATGTTGCTCCACTGACCAAACCATCAATAATGACAGACTTCTCAGATGATGACACCATTTTGCTCATTTCCTGGTCTGGTCTCTGTATATTGTTAGTCTGTCTGTAGTAGACTACATAATCAGTGATGTCTCCTACTCTGTCCCAGGAAACTCTCACAGTAATGTCTGTTAAGACTTCAATTACAACATTCTCTACTGGAGCTACAGATAACAAAAGATGAATGTCACTACTGCTATTATAACTGAGCCTTTTCTGTTTCAGTGCAACTAAAAAAAAAACATCGATGTGATACTCCTTAATTAATAAAATTGAGCATATTATAGCGTATATATACAACATTGTATATTACACAAAATACATACAATGCAGGGATTACACACAATCCATTTTTTAGCATCGTGAGTAGAACCTTTCTTCTTTTCTGCAACCCTCACACAAACTAATTTTTCCCCTCATAATGCAACAATAACTTTATTTTAAAAGTTGTACTAAGTGCTTGCTATTGAAGACCCACTCCAAAAGGGAAAATGATTAGGACAGTTAATATTTTCTAATTTGCTATGATGAAATATATACAGCCATTGACATTAGTGACAGAAATAATACTTTAATGGGTATTGTATTTTAATGAATGAGTATATATATAAATATATATATATATATATAATACTTATAGCACGAGTCAGAGTACAATATGGGAAAATATTTTACGAGCACGCAAAATATTTTCACGAGCCAAAGGCGAGTGAAAATGTGGCGTGAGAGTAAAATATCATTCCCATATTGTACGACGAGTGTGATAAGTGATTTATTGCTTCTTTGAAATTTTTCTCAACCGGTTACAATACAATTTTCATTGATTTTACTCGCTACGCGCGCGCTACAACGAGCGTACAATATAAACCGTACAATATGGGAGAATACAGAACGCTCGCGTGATGCGGAAATATTCAAGTAAAAATATCAAAGCTGCAATAAATATATATATTTCATTCTATTTATCTATACAGTGTAAGTAAAAATGGAACATGATCCATTTTGTAGTAACATGGGAGAGGGTGTTTTCTGTAACCTCACCACAAGCAGTTCAAATGTATTTAAGTTTTTTTCCTAAGCAGTAAGTCTCACTTTGATGTAATGAATGCATCCTTGTCTTGTATTAAAGGTAAGAAAAACAAATCAATATAAGAACTACTCTTACACTGGAAAAATGAAGTAAGAAAGTAATTGTGCAGCTAAAACAACAATAACAACAATAACAACAATAACAATAACAATAACAACAATAACAACAATAACAACATTAACACAATAACAACAATAACAATAACAATAACAACAATAACAACAATAACAACATTAACACAATAACAATAATAACAACTGCAAAAGAACAAGGCTTAGTGAAGCATAACAAGAGAGAAGTCTAGTGTATTCCATAGTTTAATTAACCTAGAGTGGAAATCAGTCCGGAGTATCAAAAAGATGAAGTATAGAATGAGTTACTTTTATAACTGCTGACTTGCTTGCTATTGATGCTCATAGCATTTTGACACTTTTATAGGTCAGGGGCTAGAGTAACTGAGCCCCACCCCCCTCCTACTCCCCCCCCCCCCCCCCCAAATTATTTTGGGGCACAATCTAAATTTTGGTTGATAACTAGCAGGGCATGTTCTTGCAGTTTAAGTGTTCATGTGAGAAGTCACCTCTTCCTAAGATGTTTCAGTGTTGCTTGAATTACGCCTTTATTTATTCTATCGGTTAAAACTGTTTAAATTATATATTTTTTACTAACAACTGTATTTTTGTTGACTTGTATTCATATTTACTGCACTGCACTGTATTCATTGTCTACTAGACTTACCACGAAGGTAAGTCTTGCGTAAGTATGTTCAGTTATGTGAAAGTATTGTGCGCTACAACAATTACTAAGAATATCCCAAAGAAAAAGTTTAAAGAACGTGACTTGTTTTTTGTTTCAATTCAAACAGTTGCAGGGAGTGGTTACTATGGAATTGAATGCCTTTACCGTATAATACATAATTTAACAACTCAATTTTTTTTAGTAGCTTGAATGTTAGAAGTTAAAACCAAACGTTTAACAATGGTGTAGTATTAGGCTCGCTCGCCATTTGTGCTCAAGCACACCACTAGTTATAGTAACAAAGTCAGCAGAGTTATCTTATGTGTAAGTGTAGAATTAATTACATAACACTCACATGGTTTGTCTAGAGTAATAATGTTAGATAACATCTGAGGAGGACCATCTCCTGCTCCTGTAGCAGCTATGACTCTGATATTAGACACTACAGTGTTTGGGTTCAAATCTGTAATAGAGAAAGTGGTGTCCCTTGTTGTGTTGGTTATCTCACTGCTGCCATTCACTGAGTATCTGATAGTGTATCTGTTGAGAATGCCATTGAGAGGGACTGGCTCACTCCAGGTCAGTATAATACTAAAAAACAGTGCTTCTCCTGATAAATGTCTGACAGCAGTAGGTGCTAAAACAATTGACAGTAAGTTATAAGAAAACGTATTATTATCTAATTAGTTAGATTGACACTTTCTCACCTAAAGGGGTCTGGAAAAAAGCAAAGGAAAAATGAGAAAAAATCTTAGTTGTCGCCGGGGATTCAAACCCAGGGCCACTGGCTTCAGCCACCAGTGCTCTAACCACTGAGCTACGACAACCCTAGACTCCAAGACTCTCACATTTTTCCTTTATACTGTTGAGTAGTACCGTTTGCTGCAGTCTCATACTCAACAGACCACCAATTATGTGCCGTCAGAACACCTTTTCGGTGTCAACCGGAAACACCTCCCCCTCCGGAGAGGAGCCATAATTTGTGGATTAAAAAGGCTCTAACATCACAATTATCAAGTTCTTACCCTTCATAAAAACTAGACTGACATTTTCTCATCTAAAGGGGTCTGGAAAAAAGCAAAGGAAAAATGTGAGAGTCTTGGAAGTCGAGGGTTGTCGTAGCTCAGTGGATACAGCACTGGTGGCTGAAGCCAGTGGCCCTGGGTTCGAAACCCCAGCGACAACTAAGATTTTTTCACATTTTCCCTTTGCTTTTTTCCAGACCCCTTTAGGTGAGAAAGTTTCAATCTAGTTTTTATGCAGGGTCAGAATGTGATAATTGGAATCTAATTAGTTATAAGAAATCAATCCTGTACCTAACCCTTTACTGTCTATAATAATATTGCAATATACTCCAAGAAGCTAAGAAAAATGTTTTGGGTAATAATCTTGTCTTAGATTTAATTACATACAATGAACTTAAGACACTCACCAGCTTCATCCGTCCTTATGACAGTCTCTGCTGAATAGATTCCCGCTCCTGCAATATTCACTCCTCTCACTGAGACAGTGTAGTTGGTAAAGGGTGTCAGACCAAATATTACTCTAATTCTATCAGTAGATGTATGATCTATTGTTGTAGGTAAAGTGTTAACAGGTCCATATCTAATAGTATATCCAGTGATCACTCCATTCCTGCCTAGACATGATATCTCAGTCCATGTGATGGTGATATTAGTTGATGTAGCAGCACTAAATTTTGGTGTACCAGGACTTCCACTAGGAGCTGTATCAATGTGATAATTATATCATATGACTTAATTAATTATTGGATCAATTCTGTAAATGATTTGTTTGTTAAGTGAACAATTACTCTGAATATGATTACCTGCCTCACTTGTAGTTAGAGTTGCACTTCCAGTGCCTTCTAATTCTGCCAAATTATTTCTACCAACAGCAGCTACAGAGTATCGAACACCAGCCTTCAGACTACCAATAGTTACTGAGTTACTGGTAGTAGATCCTGTTCTCATAGGGACTCCATTACAAGTAGTACTAGTCAATGTAACTGTGTACATATCTACTGATAAACTATTGGTAGGTTGAGAGAAGGACAGAGTAGCTGATGTAGCAGTCACTGACGATGTCATTACAGTTGGTGCCAATACATCTGTAAAGAAACATATGAAAACAGGAAATGTTGACTGTTTACATATTGGAAACAACTCGAAAATATAAAATGCTAAAACTAATTAATGATTATTATGTACTTCATCTTTTATGTTATGATTTGTTCAAGGAGGATATCTGCCATTAGAAATTAACAGATAAAACTAAAATAGTGATTTCTGAATTTTGTATTATGCAATTAGGTTCAAAATTACAAACTAAATAATGAAAACACATTTCCTCTTCAAACTGTGTGTGTGTGTTTGGTTTGTCAGTAGGTTGGCTTGCTACTTAACAACTAGTTTAAAAAATGGAGACTTTTCAGAACATTGGAAGAGAAATACAACTATGTAATGTGCCAGAATTTCTTTTTCAACATAACATTCCAGAAAATGTTGTTTTTTTCTTGGCAGTGATCATAAGCTTTTGTGTGGTAAACTATTCATTAGGTCTGATAAAATATTTAGTAATAATAACTTTCTAGTGTGTAATAGTGCTAAGGGTTCATTCCTGTGTGTTTCATTTAAGAAATAAGGAATGCGTTTCATTAAAAGAATAGCAGTAATTCAACTACTCTGTCACTAAAGCCATAGAAGCCACTGTTGTAATCTCAACTTATTTTCCACACAATCATGACATGCAGTGTGCAAGTAATTTCATGTATAAACAATTGTCTGGCACATTAAAGAAACTTAGTACAATAGTTTGAATTCTACTTCAATATTCTGATAGTCACCATTTTGGTCACCATTTTTGAGATTCATTGTGAAGTGACTGCCAGACTGCATGACTGACTTACAAAGTGATTACAATAACCCTCTCATGCTACATGCTTAGGGTTAACAATTGTGGCTGTAAGAAGATAGGAAGACAATTGAATTGTTTGAAAGTTCAAATTCCTATGTTGTTGCAATAACTGTTTAATTGGTAAAAAATAAATTCTCTAAATTTCTGTATTAATATTGTTTATATTCAAGTTGCTATCGTATAATTGCTTTATTCTGTAGTTATTATAACTTATATCATCGTGGAATCTACTGCAACGCAGAAGTACTAGAAGATGATGGTTATAATAATGAAGACACTTCCTGATAACCTGCAATATATGTAAAGGGTTGGAATGGTTGCTAGTAACTTAAATGAAAGCCCATTCAAGTTATTTCATTTATCATACTCGGGAACATCTGAAGTACCATGAAGACATTCAGTGTGCCCATTGATAAAAGAATTTACTGGGATTGGAAATGCCCAGTAGCCAATACAAAATGGGCGCTAACAATACGTAAGCACGTATCTGATTTTTTTGCAGCTTCCTCTATTTTCTTTCTGCTGAGTTTGCCACAGAGACCGTAATATCTGCAGTATGTGCCATTAAGACCTGAATTAAGTTGGGGTCAGCAATATGTATTTTACTAATCTTATATTCAATAGAGAGCACATAAAACTGTTTAGTATTCTTTGCAAGAAAGTAATTGTGCACTATTCATGTTTGATCACAAATGTAATTGAGTAATTAATGTTCAAGGATGCTCAGTTGTATTATTACAGTTTACATGAATAAGTTTAAATGGATCTCTTATGCTGATTAAAGCTTTATTAATGTCAACTTTCTATGCATATCACTATACCATAACAATAAATATAAGCAATCAGAATAATAATTCTTATTGCATTTACTAGCACATTATACACACACGATTTAATTGTTATTATTGTATCAGTATCAGTTGGCTATCTAGCAAAGGGATTGTAACAGGAACACTACACACTTTAATTGAAGATACTATTCCCATTATGTTCATTGAAATGGTTCACAATGGTGTATAGTGGTTATTTAGGACCAGTTTGGCTTCAAACCTGCACTTTAGTTCCCAGTCAGTTAAAGGGATTGTAACAGTTTTGGTCGAATGACTGCAAAGGGTAGTAATTCTTTCAAGCACAATACTTTTTGTACATTAGAATATATCCAGTAACCTAGAAGCAGTCACTCCCTGAGTTAGCTTGCCTTATGCAGCTCTGGGTAGACAGGTAACCAGCTTTGCCAACCGCCTACGAATGTAACAAATGCAACATGCCTAAGATTAGTGTTTTGTACAGTTTCCATGGGCACACTTGATCCATTTCCAATCCTGTTAGAATTATTTAATCAATGGTGTGCCATATATTATATCAACTATGACCCCTTTGAACTTCACCATAATATATATACCCGAATCTCTAATGAGACTCGTTAGTGAGGGTCTTGCTTCGCTCGCCCAGTAATAATGACTGACATATAAAAATGACAACAATAATTGTTTTAGATGTATTCTCTCTCTTTCACAGGCCTTCTTAAACAATACAGGATAAAAAATGTTTGGTTGCCACTGGGAATCAAACCAGGACCGCTTGCTTAATGCAATGACCAAATATTTTTAATTCTGTATTATTTAAAATAGCCTGTGAAAGATAGAAAGAATACAACTAATGAGTAAAAGAAGGCTGAGAAAGAAATTATAAATAATTGTTTTGTTTGATAAAGTTAATATCCTAACACTCAAATGTATTTGAGTTTCTAATGAATAAATTAGTCTCACTATCTCTGAATCACTATAGCTTACTATACTAGTGGTGCGCTCGAATAGCGTAAATGCATGGCGAGCGAGTAAATATATGAGTATAGGTAAAGGCGATTTGTGAAGGAAATCGCTAAATATAGGCATGAAGAGTTAACAATAATAAACTTCGAAAGCAGTGGCAAAGAAGCGCAGCTTGACAATTTGCCATTCAGTCTTTCGCCAAGAAGAGAGTAGCTATAAACTTTTTGGTTGAAACAAAGTTGCGTAAGGCAGTGCAGCAGGATTCTCCGTGCTCGTTAATTGAAAAATACTGGAACTGTGAACGCTTTACCTAACTTACGTAATTAGAAGCGCGGGCGAAATTTTTTGACGTACGCATACATACCTACATATATATATATATATATATATATGAAATCTCAATTGAACACGATTGAGAGTCAGCTTCGCTCGCTTCGCTCGCTCGCTGAATTATTAGTGTGACTCAAACATCAGATTCCTTAATTAATTTAGATACAGGTACACAATGGGATAGTCAGACACTAAATTGAATATGCTATAACAGTATATAATATTATAATGATATAATAATTGGCGAGCGAGCGTAGCAAGCGAGACACTTACAGGGGTAAAAATGAAAAAATCGGGGATGTTTGTTTATTTATTTGTATATATGTATGGACGTACGTAAGGCATTTTTGTACTTTGACCCTCGCGTTTTTGTGTTAGTTCGGCTGTCGACCCAGTCCCAAATTGCACTAAACAGAATCCTCCGTTTATCGATCAGTACCCGTATCACCCTAGAAATTGAATTGTTTGCCGTTTTGAATTCTTTTGCGGGTGCAGTTACAACTTGAAAACTTAAGGGACTTCCATTTCTATTCGAGTTAGTGGCGGTGGTAAGTCAATGCGCTCTTCGTCACGGTTATAAGCCGTGCGCAACAGTATTTACTTGAAAATACATTGGGTAAGTCTGTGTAGGTGCATGTCCAGTTGTGTCAAAGCATTGTGTGTTATAACCACTACTTAGCTAAAGAATATCACAAAGAAAACTTTTAAATAACGTGTATTGTTTTTTTTTGTTTTTTTTCCTTCCAAGCAGTTGCAGAGAGTTGTTACTATGGCACTGAAATCCCTTTACCCTGTATGCTAAATTACAAAACTGGACCTTATTTTCAGTAGCTTCAGTGTTAGAAGTCAAAATCTTAATAGTATAGTCTTTAGCTCGCTCGCCATTTGTGCTCAAGCACATCACTAGTAAGCAAGCAATGCCTGATGGTGATTCAATATTGTACTTGCAATTCCTCACCTCTAACAGTGAATGTTTCAGACACAGCTGGGACACTGTAATATGTGCCAGTAGTAGCTCTTATACGAAGAGTGACAGTGAAGCCAGCAGTAAAACTAAAACTAGTATATGTAGTTCCATCATTCACTTCAGTTCCACCAGTATTGACATTCATAGTGTTTATATACACACGATATGTAGCTCCAGAGAAACCAGCTGGAGGAGTCCAGGTGGCCTGTACTCTCCTACTACTAATCTGACTGAATACAATATTAGTAGGAGGACCTGGATCTGGAATATAAAATGCATTCAGTAGTTGTACTCCAAATGACTTAATATAATATAAAGTAGAAATATGAATTTAAATAATATCTTCAAACTGCTTATTTATTTACATCAACAATAATCTTAAATATATAACACTGCACTGTCTTATTGTATTATCACATTTTTCTTTTACACTCCCGTGTTAATTCTGTAATTAGGAAGCATGGTCAATGAAATATAGAGCAGATACAAATTATTAATATTCAAATACATACCTTGCACTTCAAATACTGGTGATGTCACTCCAGGATCTGCTGTATTAGCATTATCAACAGTGTATTCATAACTCCCTGGTAGATATCCATTCATTTGTATAGCAACTCTGTACATCTGATCAGCACATGGAGGACTGCCTGTATGTCTAGTCTCTCCTCCTCCTATAAAGAATCCACCACCAGTAGTAATCATACTTCCATTCCTTCTCCAAGTCACTGATGTAGCTTGTGCTCCTGTAGTTATTCCATCTATCTGTAACTGTAGATCATTGCGATCTAGTAATCGTGAAATACTAGGTTCAGTATTAAAATTAATAGTAACTCTAGTGATGGCACCTACAAACATCAGACAACACAGAGTCACAATAGTGCTGTTAGAAACACTGCACTTGGAACCAGAAATCTCTCTCACTAAGTCTCTAATTATCTGCTAACTTTGTACAAATACATATTATAAATGAGTGGATACTGAACTTTAAAACATAATAAATATTGCATTGAAATGTTTACTTAAAGTGAATACCATGACAATACAGATAGGAACACAGATGGATTAATGATTAACAGAGATGGGTTAATGAATAGGGAGTAGGAGGGAGGTGTGGCAAGAAGCAAAACTAGAAGCCACAAGAGTGCTCAGTAGGCCGCCACCAGAATCATCACTGACCCACAAGAGAGAGGAAGGGAGTTGCAGTTAACTACAGAGAAGCTCTCTTATTCCTCCTACCCAGTTGCAGGACAACCCAAGATTTCTGAGGGTTTGTCTTTGTAAACTCTTCTGACAAAGTAATACAAGTTTGAAGTGGACACATGAAGACTGAATCAGGTGTACTAGAACAGACAATATATATAGAAAACTGCCTGTCACACCCTCTTCCTGAAGTGCATGAAATAGAAAATACAACAAGTGATAAGTTGAATTCTGTGTATGAACAATAAAAGGCAAAAAGAAAGGTGTGAGGATCAGGGAACATATGCATTGTCAGCAGAAAGCAATGATCCTTGTGTGTGGAATCCTGCTTGTTGGTGGGAATTCCACCTCACTTTCCCCAACTGTGGAGATTGGTGTCAGCAGTGAGTTTGAAGGAGAGCTGCTCACCACATCTTTTGCACTGTAAAGAAGGCAGTTCATCCCAACCTTGTCGAGAAAAATGCATCTGACAAAGAATAGTTCTTTCCTTGTCGGTAATGGACTTTAAACGAAGAATCTAAGACAGTGAGTAACCATCACCACAGATGAGAATTCAAACTGGTTGAGGTCATCAGTGCCTTGAGTGCTCATGGTCAGTAAAGAGTTTAGATTTATTGCCAATCAGATACACTTTGAAGTGCTGTAGTGATTCAACAAGAGTAAGGCACTCTATTCACAGGTGGAGTATTTTCCTCTCGGGGGCACGTGTCTGCTGACTGTAATAGGCTACAGGGATTTCCTTGTGGTTCTTGTAGACACAAAAACACTCCCAACCGTCTTGAGGAAGCATCACACAACAAGCATAATACATCAGTAACAACATCAGGAATAGTTAGAGCAGAGTGATTAGATATGCTTGTTGGCGTGCTGGTTTCACTTCTAGCTGCTTTTTATCCTCAGATTTCCCAGCATCTTCAGCTGTATTGACTTTAGAGAGTCCTGCAAAGTGAGTAGCTAAGAATACAGCTGTAAGAATGTTAGCATAACAATCTTATTTTGAATGTATACAAGGTCCTACTGAATCAATAGAAACTCTTTCAAGTGTTTGAGTAATTTCTCAGTAACAGACAATGGTGCTGGAGATTTGTTTAGCTGCTGTAACTTTTCAGTGGTCACTGTCTGGCCTGCCAGTCTTCTTGTCACCCAGCCCGGCCTGCCAGTCCTGCTCTATTTATTCCTGAACAATCTCATTTTTATATCCCCCACCTTTCTTTTTTTTCAGTTCTTCCTTCTTGAATCAAGTTCTTTCTCCTCCTTTATCTACCTCTCCTGCTTGTAAATCTTTCTGTCCTTCTATCGTGATTGTGGACTTAGGCTAAGTGAAACTTTCAACTTCTGCTTTTCTACTTTCACCTTTCTTTTTGAAACTTACGCTGCCATTACTCGACGATTCGATTCCACCCGATTTTTAGTACAATATTAATCATTCCCTTTTTGCCTTCTCTTTCATAGTTTCTCCTTTTTACAACACCGCCTTTCCTCGTCGATTTCACCAGCTATTAACCGATTTTGCCTTCTCTTTAGCATTTTAACCTTCCTTTTGAAGCTTACGCCACCTTTCCTCGTCTGTTCCACCCGCTTTTTGTTGCAATTATAGTAATCACGTGCTACCGATCGTGACGACACTTTACCCACTCCCAGGTCGTCTGCCACTCTCGTCTTCTTCCACTTATCGTTGTACCAGGTTAGGTAGCAAATGAATTTGCCTACCGGTCGTCTAGCGTAGCCAACCCCTTCACTTCTTTATAACTGCATTCTTGGTTTACTCAGTAATTCAGTGTTAGTTCACGAAAACCACGCTCCTGTTTTTCTGCCACTCCCTCCTACTCTCCATTTATTTGGTGCTGGGTTTGGTTGCTAACCAGTTCTGCGTTGCGCTCTAGCTTTACCTGGTAATTCAGCGCGAGTTCACGAGTTTTGTGCGTCTGCGCATTCTATCTCATTAGCTCATGAATTATTCATGAATACGTTTATCGTCGTCCTCGGTTACGGGTATTATTGGCGAGCGAGCGAAGCGAGCGAGACACTCTCAGGGGTAACAATTGAAAATCGGGGATGTTTGTTTATATGTTTGGACGTACGTGTTCAGGCCACACCCTGAATGATGACTGACTACTCTTATTTGTCTGACCCTCCCTCTGTTTTCGTCACCCCTTTATTATAGTACTTCACGCATTGACTATCAGATTAAACACCTATTCACACCTGGGCCCATAGCCTGGCCTATAAAAGGGTCAGGTTAGGGCCCTCAGTTCAGTTGCTGTTACTATTGCTACTATTGTTGTTCTACTTGCTACTACTTACATATCTTTAATTATAGTGCTTAAACATAATTCCCTTTTGTTTAGTGGGTGACTGTAGTTGAGCACTTAGCTAGGTTCGGTTGACTTCACAGTGCGTTTTCCTGTGCCTAATCTCTCAATTATTGTTCACTCCGAGCACGTCTATTCAGTACGTATGTCATTTTGTACTTTGACCCTCTCGTATTTTTGAGTTAACTCAGCGTTCGACCCCGTCCCAAACATCACTAAACAGTATCCTCCGGTTTAACAATCATTACCCGTATCATCCTAGAAATTGAATTGTTTACTGCTTTGAATTTTTTTGTGGGTGCAGTTTAAACTCAAAAACTTACTGGAGCTCCATTTCTATTCGAGTTAGTGGCGGTGGTAAGTTAATACGCTATTTGTCATAGTTATAAGCCCTGCGCAACAGTATTTACTTGAATATTCATTGTCCACTAGACTTACCAGAGGGTAAGTCTTGCATACGTATGTTCAGTTATGTGAAAGTATATTGTGCGTTAAGAATATCCCAAAGAAAAAGTTTAAAGAACGTGACTTGTTTTTTTGTTTCAATTCAAACAGTTTCGGGGAGTGGTTACTATGGCATTGAATGCCTTTACCATATAATACATAATTTACTCAGACTTTTTTTAGTAGCTTGAATATTAGAAGTTAAAACCAAACGTTTAACAATGGTGTAGTATTAGGCTCGCTCGCCATTTGTGCTTAAGCACATCACTAGTTAGCGAGCAGAGCGAGCGAGACAGTATTAGGGGTGTAGTATTAGGGGTGGATAATGCAAAATCGGGTATATGTTATAATATGTATATATGTGTGTGTGGATGGTACGTATGCCCTTTAAATGCGCGCGCGGAGTGCCGCTTGTTGGTTGTCAAGAGCCATTGGTAGTCAGAATGCCGTAGTATTAATGCTAAGGAAGTTACTACTACTCGAGGGAAGCTGAGGTAAGTACGTAATTCCATATTTGTTAGCTAAATATGCAAAAATAACTCTGGCCTCTCTTTTTTTGTAGCTAAGAGCTTGTTGTCAACAGTGACTGGTAAATTGAAGTAGTCAGATTGGCTCAAATTTGGTACTACAAAAGTTACCACTGCTCAAGAAAATGAGGTAAGAAAGTAATTTTGTATTTGTGTGCTAAAATTGATTGTCTTTTGTTTTTGTAGCTGAGAGCTTGTTGTCAAGAATTCGAGGTAATTCATATAGTCAAAATAACTTCAATTGGATACTACAGAAGTTATCAATACTCAAGAAATTGAGTGTAGCAAAATTAGCCTAAGTATCTCATTTCTATTCTGTGCACTTTAGAAGAAATGTAATACATTCCTAAATGCATTCAATGTAATCTATTCACAGCACCTATGCTGCATGTTTCGGCAAAGCTACAGCACGCAATACACACAAGAAATTCAAACATCAGGAGTATCTATATCCAATTCGGTGATAACAATTTCAGGAAAGAAGTTACAACTATATATAGCTATGTTGTTCCAAGCACTACTTTAATCTTGCTGCTGCTGTTCAGGGCACAGGAAGATAGATTTCATTGGACTGTGTGAGTTTCTGGAACCCAGATGCAGCATTTGTTTCTCAAAGACTTGAAATTAACATTGGTATATCATATTCCATGTCTAGTTGATCCATATTAGATGTATTATCTCTCTTTCACAGGCTTTTAAACAATATACAGAATTAAAAATATTTGGTCGCCACCGGAAATCTAACCCAGGACCACTTGTATAGCGCACAAGCTCTGCCACTGAGCTACAACAACCACCCCGCGAACAAACACTCCAATTTATTATGCCGTACAGATGCAAATTTCATTGCACAAAACTACTTCAAGTGTATTATATTCCTAGAATTTCAGGAAAGAAATGTTATTTTGCAAGAAAAACTGTGTGTAAATTGTAATTTACAGATATTGTCTTTCCATGTTTTGTCTCTAATTAAATGAAAGTAAAAAATTGAAGAAGTTAGGTCCTGGAAATGAGATTTTTTATTTTTTAACTCCTTTAGAGGACTTGACACGAATTTGACATGCCAGACTAAGTCTTAATTAACAAAATATTGGCTATTAGGACTAGAATATTTGCTATTAATTAGAGATAATACATGGAAAGACAATAACTGTAAAGTACAATTTACACACAGTTTTGCTTGCAAAATAACATTTCTTTCCTGAAATTCTAGGAATATAATAAACTTGAAATTGATTTGTGCAATGGAATGTGCATCTGTACGGTACAATATGGAGCAAACAGACATGGAATATGATATACCAATGTTAATTTCGGGTCTTTGGAGGGACGAATGTTGTATCTATATATGGGTTCCAGAAACCCACACAGTCCGATGAAATCTATCTTCCTGTACCCTGAACAGCAGCAGCAAGATTAAAGTAGTGCCTTGAACAACATAGCTATATATAGTTATGGCTTCTTTCCTGAAATTGTTATCACCGAATTGGATATAGATGCTCCTGATGTTTGAATTTCTTGTGTGCAGTGCGTGCTGTAGCTTTGCCGAAACATGCAGCATAGGTGCTGTGAATAGATTACATTGAATGTATTTAGGAATGTATTACATTTCTTCTAAGTGCACAGAATAGAAATGAGATTACTTAGTCTAATTTTACTGCACTCATAAAGAGCATGATCACTACATTCCCATACTGTGACACTTATAGATTACATTTTACTGGGAAGAGATTCAATCCTGTAATTATTAGGAACTGTTTTGGCTATTGGTGTTGTATTCTATACTAATCATTATCATCAAATAATGTTGAATGATTATATCATTCTAAGCAGTTATCCTAATGAAATTTTATATTTCTTGCCCAAGTTCTCCTCGACTTTATTTTTAGTAGTTTGAGACTTAGAAGTTAAAAAAATCAATCATATAAAAATAGTGTAGTTTTAGGCTCGCTCGCCATTTGTGCTCAAGCACATCACTAGTTGGCGAGCGAGACAGTATTAGGGGTGGTTAATGCAAAATCGGGTATATGTTATATATATGTATGTATGAATGGTACGTATGCCCCTTAAACGCGCGCGCGGGGAACTTTTTTTCTAAAAAAAAACGGCTTTTTAGGCTTGACCCCTGTTTATTCTGAAACTACAGCATTAAGCAAGCCTTACTTTATACTTAAGCGCAGAAGTGTGAGAAAATTCCGGCGAAAACGCTTGCTTTTCAAGAAACTAAAAGTTGATTCGACTGGTTACTATGGCATTGAAGACCCTATTCCAGACTTAATTTCAAAACTTCGCCGTTTTAGGGGGATGCGGAGTGCCGATTGTTGGTTGTCAAGAGCCATTGGTAGTCAGAATGCCGTAGTATTAATGCTATGGAAGCTACTACTACTCGAGGGAAGCTGAGGTAAGTACGTAATTCCATATTTGTTAGCTAAATATGCAAAATAACTCTGGCCTTTTTTTTTATAGCTAAGAGCTTGTTGTCAACAGTGACTGGTATATTCAAACAGTCAGAATGGCTCAAATGTGGTACTACAAAAGTTACCACTGCTCAAGAAAATGAGGTAAGAAAGTAATTTTGTATTTGTGTGTTAAAATTGATTGTCTTTTGTTTTTGTAGCTGAGAGCTTGTTGTCAAGAATTCAAGGTAATTCAGATAGTCAAAGTAACTTAAATTTGATACTACAGAAGTTATCAATACTCAGGAAATTGAAGTAAGTAGTAATTCCATATTTGTTGTCTTTTTTTTAATTGTAGCTGAGAGCTTGTTCAAGAGTTACTGGTAATTGAGATTATCAGAATGGCAGATGTGTGGTACTACAAACGTTACCATTAATCAGGTAAGAGATTGATTTTGTATTTGTTTGCTGAAATAAAAGGTCATATAACTGCAATTATAGTGTTTGCATGAACTAAGCTAAAACATAACAACAACACTTAGTTTTATGTTACCTAACTATCAGGCTCGCTCGCCATTTGTGCTCAAGCCCACCACTAGTTAATATATATGTGGGGATGTACGTATGTCATTTGTACTTTGACCTTCGCATATTTTTGTGTTAGTTCAGTGGTCGACCCCGTCCCAAACTTCACTAAACAGAATCCTCAGGTTCAGTGATCATTACCCGTATCACCCTAGAAATTGAATTGTTTATCGTTTTGAATTCTTTTGCGGGTGCTGTTAAAACTTGAAAACATACTGGAATTCTATTTCTATTCAGTTTGTGGCGGCGGTGAGTCAATGCGCTCTTTGTCATAGTTATAGCTGTATGCAACAGTATTTACTTGAAAACTCATTTTAAATAATGTGTATTTTTTTTCAATTCAAACAGTTGCGGGGAGGGGTTACTATGGCATTGAAATGCCTTTACGTATAAACGTAATTTAAAAACTCGACCATATTTTTAGTAGCTTTGAGTGTTAGAAGTTAAAATCAATCACATAACAATTGTGTAGTTATAGGTTCGCTCGCCATTTGTGCTCAAGCACATCACTATATATAGTTATATAATATATTTTTACGTGAAGGGACTAAGAGTTTGGTCAGTTTTTCCTTCACAACTTCCCTGCTATTCAAACACTTAAAATCTTAGCAAAGCTGTATAAACTGGAAAATTTTAAGTTCCTTCAGCAAACGTTGGGCACATTAAAACATACACTATGTGTAATGTGGGGCAGTTAGAGAAAGGAAGGATGCCATCCAAGCAGATGGCCTAGAGGGGGGCTAGTCTAAAGCATCATGCAGTGGTCTTCAGAGGGAGTGGCTGAACAAATTACATACACTCATGCACTTTTCTTGTTTTGTATCATACATGCCTCAGTGTTGTATATATAATGTGTGTCACATTACCTCGTGAGTTCTTAGTTCTGACCTTTCATGTCACCTTTGAAACCTGAAACTTTGGTGAAGGGTTTGGGGAAACTACTCTGGTGGGCCCCCCATAACCTTGGGATTGGGCAGCTGACATTACCCCCACTCAACTCAACTGAGGCAGAGGGAGGCCAAATCCCCACATGTAAACAGTTAGTAAGTATCATTAAAAGAATGAAGAAGTTAATTATACTCATTAAAGTCAGAACTTAATTTTCACTTATTAAACTTGTCCTACTTTAAATAATATCAGAATCTTATGGAGAATATCACTATAATTTCCCTGAATTTGTGAACCTAGACAAAAACCCTCAAAGTAAAGGTTTTATTCTAATAGCACCAATTTAACAACCACCTTATATTTAACACAATAAACTCATGGTAATATGAAATGATAAGAAAGCAAATAGGTTGGAGTGACAGAATAGTGAAGCTGCTAAAACTTAGTTGTGTTAACTAAATCCAATCAGCCAGCAATCTAATTAGAAATACATGTAGTTACTGATGCTGTTAATAAGTCTAAACTATCTGGTCATTTATATAGCTAGCATCCAACACAAATAACTAATGCCTTCACTAATAGCTAGATTTCAGTGAGTGTAACTTACATTGTCCATTTGTGTAAGTTGCTACGTCCATGATTACAATGAACAAGAAGAGTACTCTCGCCATGCTTGTGATGCAAGAATCACTGTACAAGATTTCACTTATAGATACAAGTAGCGCTTCTACCTAGGCTAGCGCTTCCACCTAGGCTGTAAGAAGTAATTTCGTAAGCGGTAAAGTAATATCGTAAGCTGTAAAGTATGTAAACAAGGGGGAAGGGGTGGGGTCAGGGGGCGGGCTGATACTGGGCGTATGCCGCTGTTTAATCAGGGCAGTTCTTAACAAAGAAGGTAAAAAGTCGGCTCCGCCAGACTAGGGTAGCCCTTCTATCACGGCTAGCGCTTCTATCATGGCGTAGCCAGACTCTTTCCAATCACTACGAGGGAAAAGTGTCTGGTTTGAGCCAGTTTGTTCTTGCTTAGTCAGCAAGTGGTTAACTGTGGTTCAATTAGTGTGGGTGCTCCGCGCGGTTGGGGACGGGCAACGTACATGTACGGCTAAAACTACTCACGGAAGTTTGGAATTTCGTGTATTGAGGAGCTCAGGGCATCGTGTGATGATGCCACTCAATTCGCGCCAAACTTGTTCCCCTGCAGAGAATTTGCAAATCTCTCAGGGCAGAAATTTTGCACATAGAGCAAGGAAAGCTAAGAAGGGGGCTGGGAAGAGAGCTAGGAGTAGAAGGAGTGTGTGGAGATTGGGTACTTGGAATGTGAGATCGATGGTGGATACTGAGGGTCCTGTTGAGGTTGCCAGTCAGGGCACTGAGAGAGGAGAGGAAAGAACAGCGGGGTTCTCTCCAATGTCCGATTTGCGAGAAATGGTTTTAAGAGTGCAGGCGGCCTAGGTATTCACAAGAAGAAGCTCCACAGCAGGAGTAGTAGCAACGCTGACCTTGCTCCCTCCAGCAGGAGGGCCAAGTGACCCAGTGGGCAGTGGTATACCAGGACCATGACATCGCTAAATATTAGCGCAGTAGCTAAAGTAAGATTAGAATTGATTTTATGCAACAGTAGTCCAAAGCATAAAACCTTTTGTAAACTATATAAAGCTAGAGGGGTGCCACAAAAACATCTCTGTTCGAAAATATTCGATATTAAATGCAAAAATTATTTCAGAAAGAATTAAGCTTTTACAATGGCCCAAAATAAGCACATGCAACATGTAGGATACACATCAATGTCCAATTGCAAATTCACATTGTTTTTTCATGATGATCAAAATTATTAAAAAATATTAATGCCAAATATTTAACATTGCAAAGTTAATGTTTATAAAGGAGAGAGATTATTTATACACTCTCTAGGTAAGGTAGTCTTTAACTTTTTTTAAATAATACAATTTCTGAGAAAATCATCAAGTACATATTGCAGATAGGATTCAAGTTTTATTGAGGTGAAAAAAAAAAAATCTGCAATTGTTATCAACAGAATAAATAGCTAATAATATGTTAGCTCAATGTCAAAGTGGAGTACACTGAAGTCCAGTATCTCTACACTTGCACTTCTTGGAACATAAGGGAAGTGTTTGGCAGCCACACTTAATAAGGTCGTGGCAAGCACTCGCAATTTCTGGAAGAAGAGTCTATACTGGTTTCCAATCTTCTTCCTGAGTCCAACCAAATCCTTCAGGAAGAGGAATGTTCTGATTCTTCTTAAGGTAAGTTGCCCAGATACTTGCTTGATTGCCCCCATTAGTGTGCTCTATATAAGCATCCTGAGTACCAGGAAGAAAACACAAGAGAAGGTAAAATTCATCCAATAGAAATAATGCATGAACAGCTAAGCTTACCTGTGTTGGTGGGAGACTATTGATTAATTTTTCCTGCTTTGAAAATAAGTCTTGCCTTAAATCATTTACACTTGTGATTGATGTGGTCTTGTCGTAAAGAACTCATTTAAATCTTTCAATGAGTTTGAAGCACATAGAGTTCTTGTTGACCTTCATGAACGGGTCTTGAAATACATACTTAAATAGCACTAAGATATGCTTTCCAGGCAACTCACATGTGAAACCCATTTAAGGAGGATTCAAATGAACTTAATATTCTTGCTGCTCGAAACTGTGCTGATGCTGTAGTTTCAACAATAAAGACAATTGAAAGGTTAGGTTCCACCTAATATCAGCAATATGTGATTAATGTCATCAAGAACAGGTCAAAGTCTATTCATAGTCCAATAAAACAAAATTCTTTACCTTTGCTAACATGACCATCGTCGAAAAGATAGAAAAAAATTAAGGCAACAGGTTTGATTGTCTAAAGGGTAATTGCAATCTTTCCAGACACTTGTATAAGACAAGCCAATGTCATGATAGCAATCTCAACAATTATTCACAATATGTTTGGGCTCATAAGCCTTCTTCAGTTGTGAGGTATGGCCGTTTAAAATAAATCAAGTTATTAAAAGTAACAAAGAAAAATCTAAGACATTATAATAATTATTGCAGGCATACTCCAAGATTCATGCCCAGACATACAGGAGTATAGGCATGGGAAATAATTTCCAATATTACTACCTAAAAGATATATGCCAAGGCCTTGGTAAAAACAAGTGTCAAGTATGGAATTTCTGTCATGTATTTACAAGTTGCAATAGGACTCCTCAATTTCTTGGAAAAGGAAAAAAATCATTGGTAGTATGACTTCGATAATTGTTCACTTTGTTTTTGGAACAGCATTTGAGCAGAATGATTTTGCTCAAGCTGCAGATGGTTTGGTTTTCCTGGCTTAACAATTTGATTTTCAAATTCATTTTTTATTCTTGCTTGCTCAGACCAGCTACCATCCACCTCCGAAATGCAGATGGATTCTCTGTCCGTCCCACAGCTCCACCAGACCCTTTTACAAGTTCATTGTTCCGCTCGTGGACTTGATCAATAGGCATGTAAGAATATTATTTCTGTGATTTTGGTATAACCCATGAATACTAAATGTTCCTTGGCTTGAGCTGAAAGAGCTTTCATGTCTTTAAGATGGATAGGTATCCATCTAGCATAGTTGGAATGATCTAATACAAAAAACCATCCCCCATATAAAGGCAGAGGTGCAGTTATTTCTTGGAAAACTACTGTATTCTATAATATCTAGAGAAGCATGAAACACTGCCCAGGATAAATATTCATCTTATGCAAGAGTGTTCTTTGATATGAATATTATGTTGAACCCATTTATTCAACTTTATCCTCTTCAACTTTATCCTCTTCAACTTTATCCTCTTCAACTTTATCCTCTTCAACTTTATCCTCTTCAACTTTATCCTCTTCAACTTTATCAACCTCTCTTCTTTATCCTTTCAACTTTATCTCTTCAACTTTATCCTCTTCAACTTTATCCTCTTCAACTTTATCCTCTTCAACTTTATCCTCTTCAACTTTATCCTCTTCAACTTTATCCTCTTCAACTTTATCCTCTTCAACTTTATTCTCTTCAACTTTATCCTCTTCAACTTTATCCTCTTCAACTTTATCCTCTTCAACTTTATCCTCTTCAACTTTATCCTCTTCAACTTTATCCTCTTCAACTTTATCCTCTTCAACTTTATCCTCTTCAACTTTATCCTCTTCAACTTTATTCTCTTCAACTTTATCCTTTTCAACTTTATCCTCTTCAACTTTATCCTCTTCAACTTTATCCTCTTCAACTTTATCCTCTTCAACTATATCCTCTTCAACTTTATCCTCTTCAACTTTATTCTCTTCAACTTTATTCTCTTCAACTTTATCCTCTTCAACTTTATCCTCTTCAACTTTATCCTCTTCAACTTTATCCTCTTCAACTTTATCCTCTTCAACTTTATCCTCTTCAACTTTATCCTCTTCAACTTTATCCTCTTCAACTTTATTCTCTTCAACTTTATCCTCTTCAACTTTATCCTCTTCAACTTTATCCTCTTCAACTTTATCCTCTTCAACTATATCCTCTTCAACTTTATCCTCTTCAACTTTATCCTCTTCAACTATATCCTCTTCAACTTTATCCTCTTCAACTTTATTCTCTTCAACTTTATCCTCTTCAACTTTATCCTCTTCAACTTTATCCTCTTCAACTTTATCCTCTTCAACTTTATCCTCTTCAACTTTAGCAATTTCTAGAGAGCTAACAGGTTTGTCATCAAAAGCAAGTTGGGATACACAGAGTTCATCAGATTTGCAAGACATAGCAGGTACATTGCTATATTCATCTGGAAGGGAAAATTCTTTTAGCGGTGCTCCATCAATAACTATGGGATCTCTGATGATACCTGTGCAATTTTATATAGGAAATGTATAATTGGCAAGTGAATTTTCAATTTGTAACACCTGATTATAGCTAATACTAATACTAGTTTGTAGTGTCTACCATCTTCCTGCTTCTTACTTGTGTAGAGTATGTAGCCCTAAGCACAGGGAGAGGTGGTTCACGAGCCTAGGTATGTCGAAGATTAACAGAACTTGTACTGAATTTGGTGTTAAAATATACTAATTGAGCTGCGGTTAGGGAAGCTTGAGTGTCATGGTTATGCTACTTTTGGTACTGGAACTAGTAATCAATAAAGAAAACAACAACAACAAACTTCACAGTAGTATGTGCTGCATTACTTTAGCAGTCCTGTGAAAAACTCCCAGTAAATTGAAATGATTTCCATTTCGTGATCTCTGTCTCAAGTTCAAAGAATGGTCTTGCTCCCTGGCAAGTTGCACTTTTCTTTTAATTAAACACCTGTCACAGATCTGCAAAGCATTGTATAGATCAGCTAACCTTGGTTCAGCAATCATCTCAAGTACTTCAACTACCTACCTATATTATTAGATTACAAAAGTATAACAGCAATTACATGTGTATAATTCATATAACCAGGATCACTTTGTTTTCTATAGTGAATTTATTGAATAGGGTATTTGGTGACATGAGGAATCTAAAGTTCATTTGTACTTGCAATTGTGTGGCTGCCTATTAATGTTTAACACTATAGAATTTGTGGCATTGAAATAACTGCAACAGGCAGTGTTGGGCTTGTATCAACTTATGCTATAGACTTCATGGCATTCAAATAACAACTGCAATGCCACACTTCTATAACTGGTGCTTAAGGAGCATGTCAAATGAGAGTACAATTTCTACGCAAGTATGGTCATACATCATATCATGCAGCCACTATCTTTTGAACCCATGAAATTTGGTTTGTGTTGGGACTTTCCACCCTAATGAAGGGGAATATTTGCCTTGAATGTTACCAGAGGAACCCAGCCAAGTGTATTAAATAACTTGGGGTATGCTATTCGCGCATGACCAGTACACAATAAATTGATTAATCATTGTATACCGCGGGAAAAACACTCAATATGTCGGTGACATTTACACTTGTGCCTGCGACACTCATGTAAATGCTAGCCGACAGACTAGTAATATTCTGCGGTACTCAATGATTAATCTATTATATATAAATGGACGGCACATGATTTCTTTTTAATATCATGAGTAGAGCTTTCTGTCACCCCACACAAACTAAATATATTTATATACATCATGTTACAGTTTTATGTAAGCTAACTAAGCAGGTTCACTTGCCATCTGTACGTGTTCCAACTCACCACTAGTGATAGAGTATGTATATATAATTTATAAATAGGAAAATGGTCATTATACAACACTCACTAGTTTATTTTCTGTTTTATTTGCAAATATAACCCAGAAGTAATATTACTATATAAGAACCCTTCACCTTGGAGATTTAACCAAAGCAGAATTACTACCTGTTGTGGTTGGGGCTTAGCTATGATGTAGATAAGGAAACAGCTGTCTTTAGTTTGTTTAGTGCTAATTCCAAAGAAGAGTATTACATAATATGACCAAATTAAGTATGGTGATTCTACACCCCTAAATCACTGTCTTGCCGTTTGTCAACTTCAAAAGTACTGAGAGTTGTCAAACACATGGGACTTAGTTTGACTTTTGTCTTTCTTGATCCCCAGCTTTTTTGAGAATTCTTAAATTTATTTTACAATTTTTTTTTTTGGATAAATACCTTTTAGCTAAAACAAGTACTGAAAAAAACTAGAGAACTCACAAACACCCGCCAAGAAATAGCTAGATACTGACTCTGTCTCATAAATAGCTAGATATCTCACAAACACCTATCTAGAAATAGCTAGATACTGACTGTGTCTCATAAATAGCTAGAGATCTCACAAACACCTGTCTAGAAATAGCTAGATACTGACTGTGTCTCATAAATAGCTAGAGATCTCACAAACACCCATCTAGAAATAGCTAGATACACCCGTCTAGAAATAGATAATATTCTGATATTGTGTCTGTTTGTTTTCACAGCCATGTTTTTTTGTAGCACCCACAGGCATTGAATTTTAAAATTTTCGAGGATAAGAAACAGGAAAATTTTATACTATAGCCTTATATAATACGATATTCCTAAATCTAGTGTTTTGCAATACATCATCCACACATTGATGATGGCCGTTTTTAATGATTGAAATGCTAGTATTGAAAGAATTTATGACTAGTAAATAGTACAATAATTTGAAAGTAATGCATTGAACAGCTTCAACTTTCTTTTTTGAATGAAATTATAGTATTAGAGTTAACTCCTATTGTTATCCATCCTATTGGTAGTCATACATTTAATCTGATTTAAAAAAAAAGTAAAAACTATATTATCAACAATTCTAAAACTATTGACTAATGTGTTCCGTCAAATTCTCAAGTGTTTCAGAAACAGTACTGTTGTATGGTTTCTGTTCCATTCCTGATCCAGTACATTCCAGGCAGCTGTACACTGTCACATGACTCAACAGGACAGTCTCTAGATCGCCCCAGGGGATTCACACCAAACTCTGTGTACAGAAGTTGCAATACTCCAGCCAAAATACCTTCTTGATTTTGGCTCATGTTTCTACAATTGTCTGCCGTTGTTCCTGAATTCATTCCAATTGTCAGTGGAATAGCATTTATGAAGCAGTCATCTATACATTAAGATACAAGCAAACAAGAATGCGTATATTTAGTTGGTATAAAAGTAAGTAGTGACTAGCTGCAATGTAAAAGCATTGTTATAATAGTAGATATTTTCTCTAACAGCCAGTATATGTTAATTAAGACTTAACTCGAAGTTTCGACTACTTGTATTGTTATAATGTTAGCCAATTGATTATATTAATAAGGAATAGTTTATGTTTAAGTCTACAATACAAAATATTTCATCCATTTTTGTTTAATGTAGTAAAGTAGAGCGGCATTTTAATTATAATAAATTCATAAAAAATTGATATAATTCAAATAGTTAAAAAATTTTAAGGCCAACACAAAATCGACGCTTAGAGCCAATTATATTTCTTAAGCAGTATACTAATTCAACTCCTGTAAACTGATTGTCAAACATCAACATTTAAATCTGCCCAAATGCTAGCTTGTTTTTAAAACTGAAAAGTCATTGCCGTCACATTTGCCCCAGTGCTATTTAACTCTATTTGTACATATCTGATAATAATAATTTAGCTTGGCTGCAATCACTTGAAAAATTGATTTCTACTAAAAAAATTGAAAATAATGTTAGAATTAACTCATAGAGGATCACTTGAATGAGATTAAAATCAACAAAAATCACACGTCAAGCAAGCAAGCAATTAGTACATAACCAAAAAAAAAATTAATAGCTATCATATATAAGTATAAGTGAATATTTACAAACTCACGGTATCTGTCTAGAGTATTTACGTCATTTAACATCTGAGGAGGACCATCTCCTGCTCCTGTAGCAGCTATGACTCTGATATTAGACACTACAGTGTTTGGGTTCAGATCTGTAATAGAGAAAGTGGTGTCCCTTGTTGTGTTAGTTATCTCACTGCTGCCATTCACTGAGTATCTGATAGTGTATCTGTTGAGAATGCCATTGAGAGGGACTGGCTCACTCCAGGTGAAGACAATACTAAAAATCATTGGCACTGCTTTTAAATTTCTGACTTGAGTGGGTACTAAGACATAGACACAGTATATAAATTTAATGTGCACACATAAGTATACAATAGATAGAACAATATTCATCGTACATGTTATTTGGTGTATATATTATATTGTGCCTATCCTATTTTAGCATACTAAAACTTAGCTAAAAAATCTAACAGTATGTTTTTTTATAAACTCACTATCTTCACCCGTCCTTATGAAAGCCTCTCTAGAATAGCCTCCAACTCCTGCACTATTCACTCCTCTCACTGAGACAGTGTAGTTGGTAAAGGGTGTCAGACCAGATATTACTCTACTTCTGTCAGTAGATGTATGATCTATTGTTGTAGGTAAAGTGTTAACAGGTCCATATCTAATAGTATATCCGGTGATCACTCCATTCCTGTCTAGACATGATGTCTCAGTCCATGTGATGGTGATATTAGTTGATGTAGCAGCACTAGATGTTGGTGTACCAGGACTGCCACTAGGAGCTGTAGCAACATAACGACCATTGTGCTAGTAATGTATTTATTAATCTTGTCACTTCCTTTATCATGCAATATTTGAATTTCATGCATTTATCTAACTATTGATAATTATAGCCATTACATTATAATCAAGTCATTCACTGCTGAAATAATTGCAGTTATTAGCAAATTTTATCAGTTTTAACAGCCATATAATCCAATGTTTTGACTTCTTGCCGAATAAGTCCTCTTTAGAAGTCAATTACTTTGAAGTAATGGTTATGACAACACAATGATTAGGACAGGCACTGAAGGGTTACTATAATAATTGTAATATTGAATACAATTGCAGAGACTGTATATGAGAAGTGAGAAGAAGTGAGAATACAATGTAACTAAGAGTGATATAAGTATCACTAGGGATCATGACTGTGGTATATGCATAGAGCGAGGTAAATACATAGTAAAATTCAGAAATCAGATAAGTGATGAGAAATATGAATAAAAATTGAAAAATTATATCTAAGTGAAAGAGTTTCATGGTGCAATGTGAGGTTGCTGCCAAGCATGTTCAGCAATGGCTGAAACCTTCTTATCTCCCCACTTGCAAGCATCCTGATGTTCTTGCACTCTCTGCTCAAGCCTTCAAGTTGTTTCACCTATATATACTTTACCACAGCTGCAGGATATGCTATACACTATGGATGACTCGGTGGTAGCGGGTAAAGATCAAGGTGGCTCCATACATACAGATTACTACTCCACACAACAACAGAGACTTAGGTTTAGAGCTTCCTGAATGCTGGCTGTCTATGCAGCATGCAAATCACCCTTCAGAACAAATTAAACAGTAAGCTTACACTTCAGAAACACCTCATTGACCCTGAAGGACTTTGGCAAGAAGTTGAAACGTCAAGTTAGGTTTTAATTTAATTAATGAATTGTTGTTGTTGCACTTTGACTTTGCAGTAAACTTATCTACACTGACAGGAAAGACAAGACTGGACAAGTTTGCTGAACACCATTACAACAGAACCTAAAATACCATGTTAACAAATCATTTGTATAGACTGAATAAGGCACTGTTATATTTCTGACATTTTCCCTGAAGCTCCTATGCTTCAGGGAAAATGTCAGAAATATAACAGTGCTATGTTTCAGTATCCCAGGATTAGTCGGTCTGAGGATAGCTTAGATGTGTGCCCTGAGGTTTGCAAAGTCTGGTGTCAGTAACTCTCTACTGTTAGTCTCTCCACTCAGCCCAGTACCATCACATATGCCCTACACAACAGTATTATTCTTACTAAAAGTTAATTAGTTAGTACTAGCTGAATATCCACATAAACTGAAAGTACTCCTCCAAGATGTTCAGTGGTTTAAGTAAAGGCTGTGCATAGAAAACTGATGGGAAATGGGTGAAGGGGATACAGTAACAGATAAAGTGGGCGTGTGGTTGGGAATGTATGGAGGTGAAAACTATAGAATAAATGGAATCAGGTCACATGTATAGAAATGAATAGAAGTAAGTTTAGGTAAGCTTTAATTTTAATGATTATAGATTAGCTCAACATAGCATAGTGTTTACTGAGGGAGAATATTTACCCATTTGAATGAAGCTTGTAGATGTAAGTTTTAGTACGCATGCAAATGAATAAGTAAGAAAATAGTAGCACTAATGCTCACACTTTTAGATATGTGTATGTATACTTATGACAAACTAGCCATTAGCCAAGATAACTTGCCACTAATTCAAATAGAATGGAAGTTGGTAAGTTTGTAAGACCTAACTAAAAAATCCAGACATGCCAGAGACAACCTAATTCAAATTTCGTAAACAATTAAATTTCTTTGGATAATACCAGTGAACCAAAGGAATTCATTTAGTGGAGTATGAGATACGATTATCATCCGAGTTAACAAAAAATAATGTGAGAGCCAATATACAAAATGACATAGTACATCTACACACATAATATGAACTAGTAGTGTGCATGTGTACAAATGGCAAGCGAGTGAGGGAGTGAGCCTGCAGTTGTAATTTTAAATTACAACTGAATTTACATCTTAATTCTGATAATGGTTGAGTTTTACTATTTCTGAGACTAGAGCACTAGCTAGTATGACAAAATGACTACGCTTATTTAATTGACTGCTCTTGCTAACTATCCTGCACTATGTACCATAGTTCTATTTTAGTGTTACAAGCATTTGGCCATAACATTCGTTTTAGCTAACTACTACAGCAATCTTCTCTTACCTCTATCATTCAGAGAAATGATAGCTTCTCAGTACAACTTTAGCTATTCTTTAAGTGAAGTTCCTGTAGCTCTTGAAAGCAGGGATTGGTTTTATACATCAACAGTTATGATTAATGTGTATACAGCATTGACCATAAATTTTATTAAACAATACTAAAGTACTTTCTTACCTCAAGAAACAGTATCATCTATAGTATCAAGAATTGAAGCAATTCTGACTTTCCGAATGACTAGTATCTCCTGACAAAATACACTCAGCTACTAAGAAATGATCTACTTAGTTTATAGTCTGGTAAAGAGTTGTCAATACCATAGAATTTCTAAGGCATTACCTCACAGTTTTGAGTCCAATCTAAAATAAGACATGCTCTGCTATAGTACTACAAAGCACTTGGGGCCAGACAAAATGTTGTTCATTCATTTCACTTTTGTAAATAGGCTATTACTGATGACGTACAATCATAGGTGAAGAACTAGGGGACCAAGCGGCCATAGCCCCCAAGATTATTAGAAGTATGGTTTTGACCCCCTCCCAACCCCCATAAGATTTTATTCATCTATTATGTCATTGTAAGAGACAATTACGCATAACTATGTGTGAATATTATGCAAGTTGATTTAGAAATTACTACCACTTGAAAGTAAGTAATGACTCAAAGTCTATTTGCTGGAAGGTACAAAATGTAATCTACTTCTGACCAATCAAACTGTTGCCACAGACAGATGTGTAAACAAGTACTAAAGAAATCCATAGCTCTGCTACTTGATTGACTGGGAAAATGTTTCAGATAGTTTCTGATGTTTATGAATTGTGTATGTGGATTTTGACTCTCGTTTTGTTAACATCACAGCTACTCTCAGTACGCATAAGAGGGTTTGAAGTAGTGTTGTTTTGGTTAACTAAAACTAAAACTAAGAATAATTTTAGTTACACCTAAAACATTTTAGTAAACGAACCAAAACTAAATTTCATAGGAAGATAGCTAATAACTAAAACTAAAAGACATAGAGTTCTTGAATAAAAACTAAAACAAAAATTATTTTTTAATAAACACTAAAAATATAGCTAACTATTTGTAGTGACATCTCTGAAAGAAGACAAATGACCAGTGGTAGTCCCAGGAAGCAAACCCTTTACCCAATTGTTTCTTCGTAGTACCTGAGTAATTGCTTGTCTAAGACAAACTGTTGGACAGCATCTGCAGTTGCTTGACTATCTAGTCCTGCCCCCTCCCTTGCACATGCATGTCAAATCATTCTGTCTCCTGCTGTATTTGCCGTCTGTTCATTAGAGACTGGCCACAAGTAATAATTATTTCAAAAACTAAATTATTGTAGCTACTCCTGTTAACAACAAAAACAAAACAAACACAACTCTAAATCCAGCTATCAATAATATGGTGGAACAAAAAAAAACTAAATTGAAGTCTGCATTTGAAAAATGACTTGAATTTAAATTTTTTTTGAATTCTAAGAGACTAAAACTAAAACTAAAATAGAAGTTAGTAAGTATGAAAAACTAAAACTAAAACTAAAATATAAAGGTTCAACCAAAACAACATTAGTTTGAAGTTGACCACACCAGGTATATTATATATATATATATATATATATATATATTATATATATGTGTTCCTCAACCTATGCTTTCACAAGAAAGAACCAGGACTTCCACTAGGAGCTGTATCAATGTGATAATATATCATATGACTTAATTAATTATTGGATCAATTCTGTAAATGACTTGTTTGTTAAGTGAACAATTACTCTGAATATTATTACCTGCCTCACTTGTAGTTAGAGCTGCACTTCCAGTGGCTTCTAATTCTGCCAAATTATTTCTACCAACAGCAGTTACAGAGTATTGAATACCAGCCTCCAGACTACCAATAGTTACTGAGTTTGTCATAGTAGTTCCTGTTCTAGTAGGGACTCCATTACAAGTAGTACTAGTCAATGTAACTGTATACATATCTACTGATAAACTATTGGTAGGTTGAGAGAAGGACAGAGTAGCTGATGTAGCAGTCACTGATGATGTCATTACAGTTGGTGCCAATACATCTGTAAATAAACATTTGAAATACAGAAATGTTAAATGTGTGTATATATTTCTGTCTTAAGTTCAAAAAATGGTCTTGCCTTCCTGGCAAATTGCACTTTTCTTTTAATTAAACACCTGTCTCAGATCTGCAAAGCATTTTATATAGATCGGTCAACCTTGGTTCAGCAATCATCTCAAGTACTTCAACAAGTACTTCAACATGCCCAAAGGTAATGGCTCTACACCAACCTAGATGTTACTAAACACATCAAAGAGAAAAGTAAGACAAATTACTCTCAGAACAATGATTATGCAGAAAGAATAACTTGCCATACACTGAACTGTGTCTGTGTGGCACGTTATACAAAAGAGAAAGACTGCAAACATTGAAACTGAATCTGTTGCCAGTGGTAACGACCTCATATATGCACTACAGAATTTTATGTTGTGCCCTATTTCTAGCACTTAATTCTAAACAGAATGTGCCCTTCCACAGGAATAGAAGCTGCAATGTGGTTGTAAAGTTGGAAGCAGTCATTGTGTTTGAGTTGAAACTCATAAAGTGAGTGATAGTCACCAGCTATTGGTGATGAGTAGTTATAATGTTCATGATCTAAAGGAGGCAGTTCTTAAACTTAGCAACCATATTGCTATTAAGGAACAAATATACCTGAAGAATTATGTGGCACTATTTTCTAATTATATAACTTCATTGTAGGCATGATTCATTACTCTAATTGTTGGTTCTCACTATTAGAATCATTACTCTAATTGCTGGTTCACATAATATAATCGATCATTATATCCAAAAACCCAAAAAGAAAACATAATGAAACGCATCATCCTTACTATGCCTCACCTCTAACAGTGAATGTTTCAGACACAGCTGGTACACTGTAATATGTGCCAGTAGTAGCTCTTACACGAAGAATCACAGTGAAGCCAGTAGTATAACTAGCACTAGTTAATGTAGCTCCATCATTCACTGCAGTACCAGCAGTATTGACATTCATAGTGTTTATATACACACGATATGTAGCTCCAGAGAAACCAGCTGGAGGAGTCCAGGTGGCCTGTACTCTCCTATTACTAATCTGTCTCAATACAATATTAGTAGGAGGACCTGGATCTGGAATATAAACTGCATTCAGTAGTTGTACTCCAAACAACTTAATAGATATAAAGTAGAAATATGAATTTAAATAATATCTTCAAACTGTTTATTTGTTTGCATTGGCAATCATTTTTAACATTAAAATTACACATTTTATTATTTAAACATTACTAAAAAATGAAGTTTTCCTATTTTAGGCTAGTGTATTAAAAATCATTAAGATGAGGCTCTTCATAAGATTTGGACTTAATGGGAATCAACAACTCATTATTGCTAAGAATTTGAACACATTCGGTAGTTCAACAGAATGTCACAGTTCATAGTACGACACTACCAATTGCTTATTAAGAAGAAATCATATTTCATTAATTTTTAACTCCCGTGTTTATTTTTGTAATTAGGAAGCATGGTCAATGAAATAATAGAGAAGATAAAAATTATTAATATTCAAATACATACCTTGCACTTCAATTACTAGTGAAGTCACTCCAGGATCTGTTGTATCAGCATTATCAACAATGTATGTGTAACTTCCAGGTAGATATCCATTCATTTATATAGCAACTCTGTACATCTGATCAGCACATGGAGGATTGCCTGTATGTCTAGCCCCTCCTCCTCCTATAAAGAATCCACCACCAGTAGTAATCATACTTCCATTCCTTCTCCAAGTCACTGATGTAGCTTGTGCTCCTGTAGTTATTCCTTGTATAGTTAACTGTAGATTACTACGATCTAGTAATCTAACATCACCATCATCAATATCTATAGTAGCACGAGTGATGGCACCTACAAACATCAGACAACACAGAGTCACAATAGTGCTGTTAGAAACACTGCACTTGGAACAGAAATATCTCTCACTAAGTCTCTAATTATCTGCTAACTTTGTACAAATACATACTAAAATGAGTGGATACTGAACTTCAAAACATAACAAATTTTGCTTTGAAATGTTTACTTAAAAAATAAATATCATTAAAATACGGATAGGAACACTGATGGATTAATGATTAACAGAGATGGATTAAAGAATAGGGAGTAGGAGGGAGGTGTGGCAAGAAGCAATACTAGAAGCCACAGGAGTGCTCAGTAGGTCACCACCAGAATCAACACTGACCCACAAGAGAGAGGAAGGGAGATGTATAGTTAACTACAGAGAAGCTCTTATTCCTCCTGCCCAGTGGCAGGCGTCCACAACCCAAGATTTCTGAGGGTTTGTCTTTGTAAACTCTTCTGACAAAGTAATACAAGTTTGAAGTGGACACATGAAGATTGAATCAGGTGTACTAGAACAGACAATATATATAGAAAACTGCCTGTCACACCCTCTTCCTGAAGTGCATGAAATAGAAAATACAGCAAGTGATAATTTGAGTCCTGTGTATGAACAAATAAGGCAACAAGAAAGGTGTGAGGATCAGAGAACATATGCATTGTCAGCAGAAAGCAATGATCCATGTGTGTTTGGTGAGAATTCCACCTCACTTTCCCCAACTGTGGAGATTGGTGTCAGCAATGAAAGAGATTCTGTTTGAAGGAGAGCTGCTCATTACATCTTTGCGCTGTAAAGAAGGCAGTTCATCCCAACCTTGTTGAGATAAGGCATCTGGCAAATAATTGTCCTTTCCTTGTCGATAATGGACTTCAAACGAAGAATCCAAGACAGTGAGTAACCATCACCACAGATGAGAATTCAAACTGGTTGAGGTCATCAGTGCCTTGAATGCTCATGGTCAGTGAAAGTTTAGATTTATTGCCAATCAGATACACTTTGAAGTGCTGTAGTGATTCAACAAGAGTAAGGCACTCTATTCACAGGTGGAGTATTTTCCTCTCGGGGGTACGTGTCTGCTGACTGTAATAGGCTACAGGGATTTCCTTCTGGTTCCTGTAGACACAAAAACACTCCCAACCGTCTTGAGGAAGCCTCATACAACAAGCATAATACATCAGTAACATCAGGAATAATAAGAGCAGAGTGATTAGATATGCTTATTATAACATGATCAATATCTGAACACATTTGAGATGACCACAACATTAAGTTAGGTTGAGATTTAGTGAGACAGGACATTAATGGTTTAATAAAAGATGCTAATGAGAGATATAATCAGGACAAAAAGTTGATTAAACATAAAAATGAACGCATCGCATGTTGTTTGAGGTTTAACATCAGATTAAAATTCCTGTACACAAGCTTGTGGAATAGAAATACCATGACAACCTGACAACCAACAACTGTTGCCAAAAATTCTAATGAAGTGCCCCCCTACCTGCCTCTCCCCCCCCCACCGACCTCCCCCTCTACCCACCTCCTAATCCCCCCCCACCCATCTCTCCCCCGCCTATTCACCTCCCCCCCCGCCCACTTCTCCTTCTACCCACCTCCTCTCCCCTACCCACCTCCCCCTACACATTTCCCCCGCACACACATTGAGATGATTTTACAGTAACAAAATGCTAGTATAATTCCATTCCATAATATGAGACACATGCTCGGACTATGAATATTTACTTTGCAATTTTTTACCTGTATTTTAGTAATTTCATTGAAAGTATTACATTAGTTGTATAGCTTATTCTCAAATTAAATTAGTGAAGGTCTAGTACATATAATTCATTTGATACAAGAGAATATCACAAGTGTATTGACTTAGTATTACAGCCATTATATCCCCCTCCCCCTCCCCCCATCCATAAATAATGTTACATGATAAATAGTTTAAATTTTGGAGAGGGTGAATAGAAATTTGTGATCAATTGCCACTGTAAATTACAAGAAATATATTTTAACTTGACGGAACTAAAGAACTTGTTCAGTTTTTCCTACAAAGTTCCCCTGGTAGTCCAGAAAGCCTCCTCTTCATCCTGGAAGAGAGTCGTCAAAATTTGAAGTCTGATAACTTGTCCAGACTGTGATAGTTAAAAATACTTCTTGAACGAAAGAACAATTTTTCATTTCAAAATACAAGCAAAGGAGGCAGAGCTACTGGTTGAAAGCTATTGAACTTCTTTATCCTAATATACTTGTCATACCACATACAGAGACCAAAGGCTGCTAAGTTTACTAGTCTAGAGTCTGAGCTCTGTAGTTTTACAGCCATTATAGCTGTAGATCTCTTCTCTATCACCTGAGCTAGATAGTGAGATCATCCACCACAAGCAGCCTTAGAACATTGCCAGCATTATAATTACTCACTTCCCTCTTTGAAAATCACTTTATCCTTAATAAGTCAGTTTATTTCCAATGATGTCAAATGCCATATGCTGCTATATACAAAATAATCTAATTGTCATTTTAGAGATAATTCTGAGAGGATGAGGAGAGCATTCGGGTGTAAGATGTTTGTACTTCTGTATGTTGTTGGTAATTTCATGGATTTGACACTATCATTGCTATTTCAGTTCCTCTGTGAATGTGTAGTCTGTCAATATTAAGTTTTACTAAAACTCCTTACAATACATTTCCCACAACCAGCACAGAAACGTAGACACTTTTTAAATAAACAAAGCTGTATAAACTAGAAGTAAGTATCATTCAAAGAACGAAGAAGTAAGTTTTACACTTGATAGTTTAGCCTTGTTAATAGCAGTAACCATTGTTAATTTGATATCCTGCTTCAAACTGATGTAGTATAATAATATACTCGATTAGGTCAACACGACTAAGTTTTAGGAACTCACTATTACTATCATTCCAACCAATTTGCTTTTCATTCTACCATGAATTTATTGTGTTAATTATAAGGTGGTTGTTAAATTAGAAGAAACTTTGTCTAGGTTCCACAAATTCAGGAAAGTTTTAGTGAAATTCTCCTCAAATTTTTGATCACTTAAAGTATGGCACTTTAATTGTAGTACTAACTCAACCCTTTTTTTTTTGCCAGTAGTCGCTTTCATAGCTAATAAGAGCATCCAACATAAATAATAATGGCCTTAACTATTTGAGCAATAGCTAGATTTCAGCGATAGTAACTTACATTGACCATTTGCGTTAGTTGCTACGTCCAGGATTACAATGAGCAAGAAGAGTACTCTCACCATGCCTGCGATGCAAGAATTCACTTACTGATTCAAGGGAGCGCTTCGATCAAGGCTGTAAGAAGTAATTTCACGAGTTTTCTGCTCGCATTAATCGCATAAGTATAGGAAACTTATAATACTGGAAAAGGGTGGGGCTGGGGTGATTCAGGGCGGATATGATCCCAGTTGATGATTACGCTTGCTCGCACATACCACCTTGTGGATACTCTCGCGGGATGAGTGATTAATTAGTGGTTTATGATTCAGGTTACTTTGCGTACCAGAAATAGATGGCCTAGTTTACCCAATTCTGGACTCTTCTGGAGAGGGGTTGGTGAAATATTGTTGGTGTTTTTTACCATCAGCGCGCATGCGCGAGAGTGTTATAGTAGTTTGTTCGTCTGTCTGTCAGCATTCGATTTCATGAATGGCTGAGAACTTACACTGACGCAGTAGGATACTTTAAGTCCCTTAAATTGACCTCTTTTTCAAATTTCGATCTAGTAAGTGCACGCTAGATGCAATGACATTTACCTTTTGCGTGCATTGGTTTATGTCATACAGCAGTCAGGTGATCATTTTTAGTTCGCGTATTTTTTCTTAACCGCAATGTCCTCGAAGAAATCCTAGTTGTACAATAATGCGCTGAGGGCTCACACCCTTGTTCTAGTTTTTCTAGTAATACTCCCATTTTTTTTTCAATTATGCTACCTTAAACCTCAGATTATGCTCAATAATGTGCTCAGTCCCGAAGGTCACCCTAACCCCATTAAAAAAAATCTCTGATCTGAATTCTGATAGGCTACTGTTGATAATACAGAACTTGGCGTAATAGAACGCAAGCTTGAGGTATTGGGTAATGTTGTACATAAATAGCTTAGCCTAAAGCCATGTGCAGAATATTTATTTAGCAATAGGACAATAGAATGTGATTGTATGAGCCAAATACACTCTATAGTACACTAGAGGGTAGGTAATAGCAAAATTAATACAAAATAATATTATTACAATGACAATGAAATTCCAGTTATGTTATTCTGTTGTTTTTTTCTCCTTTCATTTCTTTCCTTTTTTTCCTACTCTTAAACAAATTGCAGTTGGTAAGGATCCCCTTTCAGAATTACAACAGCACCATAGCTATGATCAAGATCAGTTTAGAAACATCATTCCTGTTTTTGTAACTTGTATTATTTTGTTGTTACTTGTATGTATTACTTAAAAAATTTTTTTTAATATTAAATTTTTTTTAGTCATAATAAAGTACACCCCTGTCAGATGCATAGTAGGACCCTGTTCTGACCCTGTCAGATGCATAGTAGGACCCTGTTCTGACCCTGTCAGATGCATAGTAGGACCCTGTTCTGACCCTGTCAGATGCATAGTAGGACCCTGTTCTGACCCTGTCAGATGCATAGTAGGATCCTGTTCTGACCCTGTCAGATGATCCAATGAAGCCAAATCAACAAAGAGAAACTATAGCCTTGTCTTGCTCTATCTGACATTCCTCAACTAATTCTGTATGATGTTGAAATATGCCATGTTGCAAGTTCAAATATGACAATGTCATCACAAGAGCATAAAATGTAAGTACCAAGTCTGTATTGTTATTGTTATTACAATTCTCTCCCCATGTTCTAGTCTGTCAATGAAGTCATTCTGGTTGAGGTAACATTTGTTGAAGAACTCCTTGTAAAATGTTTAGACAGAAAATTGCACTCTTTTATATGTTAATAATAGCTGTGCATACAAAAAAACTTCATTTTTAATCGCTTCAGCTATAACTTCTAGCTGTGTTAAACATAAGTGTTATTGTGTCAGTTTGGGAAGGTAATCAAATTATTTTTTATGGTTTCTGCTAGCTGCATACACTAGGCTAACTCTCCGGTAAAATAATTCTAAAGCTAGCATCATGCACAAGCTATTAATATTGCTTTTAACTAATTGAGAGATTTCAGCGAGTGTAGCTAACTTAATTTGTCCATTTGCATCAGTTACTATGTCTAGGATTAAAATGAACCAGAGACTCTCACCATGACTGTAATAAGTATGATCCCTATATTCACTTACTGAATAAAGCTAATGCAGCTGGGATCAAGGTGAGGAGTAATTATGTGACAGGGATAGAGGAGGCTCTCATAAATAAGTTGGGCCAGGAAATGGGTGTGGTTGTAGACAATTCATGGATGTGGCCTATGACAACTTCTGTGTGTGGGAAAGTTACTTTCACTTTGTATTAGGTTTAAAATTCTGATAATAGTTGATGAAAAAGCCAAGAATAGTACAAAGAAGTGCAGTGTACGGATATAATTTATTAGCTGATGGATGATCAAAGAGCTGTATATATTAAATTAAAAGTTAACCCCAATAGTGAGACTTCTTGCTGAAATTCTCCTCAGGGGTCGATGAGGTTGAACTCTCTGTGGTGATTAGGCTCAGTATAAACAGCAAGACTACAGGTGGTATGCTTATTGTTTTTAATAATATATTGAAGGCAGCTAGACAACTAGCATCCAGGAAACTCTAAACAGTTTTTCTGATGTCTTCTGTATGTGTAGAACATCCTTGATCATTAACTCACATTTCTTAGTGGCTCTGTCTACCATTTACCTCTTCTCACTGAGAAATCTTCAGCTATTGCTTGACATAAATCATCCAATTAAATAGGAACAGGTAAGACAGAGCCACTAAGCACTGTGAGTGAAAAATCAAGGAAGCTCTACACACACAGATGCCATAAAACACAATAAGCTCAACAGAGACATATTATGTTTAGAGCTTTATGAAGGCTGGCTGTCATGTTTCATGCAATCACCTTCAGGATAATATTAAACAGGAAGGTGCCACCAGTGTAATCTTGCTGTTTATATTGTGTTTAGAACAGCTAGTTTCATGGCACGCCGAATTGGTACTCACCGCTGGGTGGGATAGAATTAACTAGCTCATCACATTATTTTTGTGCTGAAGAACATCATTTATGTGAGATAATACATTTTATTAATATAATGGCAAATCCATTTTTAGAACAACTTGTTAGCTAGCTCTAAAAACATGATCATACATCTCTCAGCTGGAATAAATCTTCTAGGGGGTTGTCATCTCACAGTGTAATGACACAGCTACCCAATACACCAGCATACATGCTTGTGGAGAACCACTCCACATGAAGACATTCATTTTAGTTGTATCTCTTATATCAATCATTATGATTGTGTTCAGTTTTTGTCCACGGTGAGTCTAATACAGTACAGGGAAGAAGAAGAAACACACGACACACACACTTAGTATCTGCACAAATTAGTGTGAGGATGTGTGTGTGAGGATGTGTGTGTGTCATGTAGCAGGAGTGCTGCAGGCTTTGATGTTTGTGTGAGGATGTGTGTGTGTGTCATATAGCTAAGGAGTGCTGCAGGCTTCGATGTTTGTGTGAGGATGTGTATGCATCATAAAGCTAGGTGGAGGTGCAGGAGTGCTGCAGGCTGCGATGTTTGTGTGAGGATGTGTATGCGTCATAAAGCTAGGTGGAGGTGCAGGAGTGCTGCAGGCTGCGATGTTTGTGTGAGGATGAGTGTGTGTCATATGGTTAGGTGGGGGTGCAGGAGTGCTGCAGGCTTCGATGGTTTGTGTGAGGATGTGTGTGTGTGTCATATAGCTAGGTGGGGGTTAGGAGTGCTGCAGGCTTCGATGTTTGTGTGAGGATGTGGTGTGGTCATATCGCTAGGTGGGGTTCAGGAGTGCTGCAGCGGCGATTTTTGTGTGAGGAGTATGCGTCATAAAGCTATGTGGAGGTTCAGAGTGCTGCAGCTGCGATTTTTGTGGGAGGATGTGTGGGTGTCTATTGCTAGGTCGGGGTGCAGGAGTGCTGTCGCTTCAATGTTTGTGTGAGGAGTTGTGGGTGTCTGTAGCGAGTGGGTGCAAGGATGCTCAGGCTTCGTGTTTGGTGTGAGGATGTGTGTGTGTCATGTAGCTAGGTTGGGGTGAGGAGTGCTGGCGGCTTCGATGTTTGGTGTGGGGAATGTGGGGTTGTTCATGGTAGCTAGGTGGGGGTGCAGAGTGCTGCCGGCTTCGATTTTGTGTGAGGATGTGTGTGTGTCATGTAGCTAGGTGGGGTGCAGGATGCGGCAGGCTCGATGGTTGTGTGAGGATTATGTGTGTCTTGGCTAGTGGGGGTGCAGAGTGCTGCAGGCTTCGATGTTTTGTGGTGAGGATGTGTGTGTGTCATATAGCGAGGGTGGGGTGCAGGAGTGCTGCCGGCTTCGATGTTTGTGGTGAGGATGAGTGGGTGTCATATGGTTAGGTGGGGGTGCAGGAGTGCGCAGGCTTCGAGTTTGTGTCGGATTTGTGTGTTGTCATATAGCAGTGGGGGTGGCAGGGAGTGCTGCAGGCTTCGAGGTTTGCGTGAGATGTGTGGTGCATATAGCTAGGTGGGGGTTCAGGAGTGCTGCAGGCTTCGATGTTTGTGTGAGGATGAGTGTGTGTCATATAGCTAGGTGGGGGTTCAGGAGTGCTGCAGGCTTTGATGTTTGTGTGAGGATGTGTGGGTGTCATATAGCTAGGTGAGGGTGCAGGAGTGCTGCAGGCTTCGATGTTTGTGTGAGGATGTGTGTGTGTCATATAGCTAGGTGGGGTAAAGGAGTGCTGCAGGCTTCGATGTTTGTCGAGCAACTTTGTCCTCACCTCCAATGCTTGTGTATCTATTAGATTGGACATCTCTACATCGTTTCAGAGCCCGGAAGGCCGTCGTCTTCGAGATCAGTTGTTGAATTACACATAAACACACACACACACACAGACAAAGTGACTACTGTAACCCTCTCGAGCATGCGCGCTGAGGGTTAATTATTCACAATAACAGTTATCAGGATAACTTTAGTTTGAGCTGGACACTATAACAATTTCTATATCAAGTATATTCATTGCAGTTACTAGTCTATTAGTCGAGTTCATCACCATTATTGTTACAAATTAATTATCATAAATGTCTTTATCATTGTGCACAGACTCATAGTGAGATACACTCTGTTCCATTGAGACTTGTCCATATGCAGCACATGTTTCCAACTGGACATCTGTAGATCTGCATATTGTATTAAACATTAACATAATACATTGCAACCTCTTGAGCAAATGACTTCTATTTAGAGAACTTCCCGCTTGCCCATCCAATATAAAATATTGCTTATCACCTCTTGAAGCTAATAACTTCTTATTTGTGAAGGTAAAGTCATTGTTCTTAGTTCTGAGGTTCTACTGTAACTGATTGTATTGAATCCTCTCTAGCTATTACTCTGTCTCACTATTTATAGCAATAAGAATTTAAATAGTACTACTAATATTATCAAATCAATGAAGCGTACAATTGAAATCCTACAAAGTTAAGAAATACATTAAATGAATGAAGCGTATGTAGGGAACTTATGAGTCATTTAATATTCGTTCAGAATTTTTAATCAAGTATTGTTAAGCTATCGGCATAATTCAAGTGAACTGCCCACCCTCCCAATCACCACACACACTAACACAAATGTTCCATTCTCTAATTATATAGAAAAACAAGATATTGAACTTGTAGGTTTTGAAAATGACTGTGTTTTTTTCAGATGAGAATTGTATTACAAAATAAAAGAGAAAAGGGTTAAGTAAAACACAACATGGAATTGATAACGAATAAGTATGAGTACTAGACAAGTTGTCCACAAGTCAAGTAATACAGCCAGCCAAGAACTGTGATTTAAGTAAGAAGTTTCGCTACCTCCACAGCAGGGCGAGTAGAGATGCTGCCACTTCATGTCACCACATGTACTATTCCATATTTTCCCAGGTGAAATTGCAAATACAAGCCAACGGCCACTGATTAGGTGCACCTCTATCCTCATGAAGGATGACAATACCTCCAATAGCCAAAAGAGTAGTTTGAGATCTCCATTTGCTGAACTTCTGAAGACATTGAAGGTACCTAGTGCACTGCCATAAGAGACGTGGGAGTTTCTGACAATATCTCCAATAGCCAAAGGAGCAGTCCGAGATCTCTTGAAGGTACCTAGTGCACCATCATTGCCATAAGAGACTTGGGAGTTTCTGACAACACCTCCAATAGCCAAAGGAGCAGTCTGAGATCTCTTGAAGGTACCTAGTGCACCAGTATTGCCATAAGAGACGTGGGAGTTTCTGACAACACCTCCAATAGCCAAAGGAGTAGTCTGAGATCTCTTGAAGGTACCTAGTGCACCATCATTGCCATAAGAGACTTGGGAGTTTCTGACAACACCTCCAATAGCCAAAGGAGCAGTCTGAGATCTCTTGAAGGTACCTAGTGCACCATTATTGCCATAAGAGACGTGGGAGTTTCTGACAACACCTCCAATAGCCAAAGGAGTAGTCTGAGATCTCTTGAAGGTACCTAGTGCACCATCATTGCCATAAGAGACGTGTGAGTTTCTGACAACACCTCCAATAGCCAAAGGAGTAGTCTGAGATCTCTTGAAGGTACCCAGTGCACCATCATTGCCATAAGATACGTGGGAGTTTCTGACAACATCTCCAATAGCCAAAGGAGCAGTCTGAGATCTCTTGAAGGTACCCAGTGCACCATCATTGCCATAAGAGACTTGGGAGTTTCTGACAACACCTCCAATAGCCAAAGGAGTAGTCTGAGATCTCTTGATAGTACCCAGTGCACCATCATTGCC
>WLWD01003624.1_pt1 | contig 57037 bp, 39 predicted proteins | sample 6712731 | NCBI WGS metagenome assembly WLWD01 (sample SAMN12718690, study PRJNA576275) | sponge metagenome | isolation source: marine sponge | host: Mycale hentscheli | place: New Zealand: South Island, Marlborough, Capsize Point | collected 2014-11-01 | reverse complement strand
TTACACCAGGTGTAGGTTACACCAGGTGTAGGTTACACCAGGTGTAGGTTACACCAGGTGTAGGTTACACCAGGTGTAGGTTACACCAGGTGTAGGTTACACCAGGTGTAGGTTACACCAGGTGTAGGTTACACCAGGTGTAGGTTACACCAGGTGTAGGTTACACCAGGTGTAGGTTACACCAGGTGTAGGTTACACCAGGTGTAGGTTACACCAGGTGTAGGTTACACCACGTGTAGGTTACACCAGGTGTAGGTTACACCACGTGTAGGTTACACCACGTGTAGGTTACACCAGGTGTAGGTTACACCAGGTGTAGGTTACACCAGGTGTAGGTTACACCAGGTGTAGGTTACACCAGGTGTAGGTTACACCAGGTGTAGGTTACACCAGGTGTAGGTTACACCAGGTGTAGGTTACACCAGGTGTAGGTTACACCAGGTGTAGGTTACACCAGGTGTAGGTTACACCAGGTGTAGGTTACACCAGGTGTAGGTTACACCAGGTGTAGGTTACACCACGTGTAGGTTACACCAGGTGTAGGTTACACCGGTGTTAGGTTACCCAGGTGTAGGGTTACACCCCACGTGTAGGTATACCACCAGGTGTAGGGTTACATCCACGTGTAGGTTACCACCAAGTGTAGGTTTACACCAGGTGAGGTTTACACCAGGTGTAGGTTACACCAGGTGTAGGTTACACCAGGTGTAGGTTACACCAGGTGTAGGTTACACCAGGTGTAGGTTACACCAGGTGTAGGTTACACCAGGTGTAGGTTACACCAGGTGTAGGTTACACCACGTGTAGGTTACACCAGGTGTAGGTTACACCAGGTGTAGGTTACACCAGGTGTAGGTTACACCAGGTGTAGGTTACACCAGGTGTAGGTTACACCAGGTGTAGGTTACACCAGGTGTAGGTTACACCAGGTGTAGGTTGGTACTGAACTTGAGGGCTAAAGGCCTGAGGATAGTACAGACCACACGGTGAGGTGCAGCCGACTTGTACCGAGGCTATAGGAAATGCATAAAAACCAATTTGATTGGACGGTTCACTTATTCACCTTCTAGGAGTTGAGTATGAATATATTCACCACAAATTATCTGATTGGACAGTTTGAACGTACCATGGTACAAGTCAAATTAGTGAACTCTCAACCACACTACTACTCACTGGTGGTGGTGCTGTTGGGATGTGTGGGTGTCAGTGTTGCTTGACATCACTACAGCACAGCGACTAGAGAAACTGCCACAGTTTATCTCCTTGAGCTTGCCAACTTATCAGAGAAGTTTAAAGCATGTCTTGCACCTGTGCTCATTGAAACATTCTGTGGTTAGACACGTGATATCGTGAAGAGACTGACTTTAATCTTGTCTAGATTGATATGTTTAATTAGCAAAAAATACTGTAAGTGTTTAGGTCAGTAACGTTGAGTGTGTATACTTGGACTTATCTGGTCTTGTCAGAACAAATAATACTCCATTATATATACATGTATACAATACTTAATGTATGAGTCAGCATACGCCGTACAATATGGGGAGATATTTCATGAGCACATGCAAGTATTTTCACAAGCCAAATGCGAGTGAAAATTTAAGTGTGAGAGAAATGCCATCCCCACATATGTGAATGGGTTTGTGAAAATCGCCCTAAACGCGGCATCTAATGTTTTCTTCTTTTTTTCCTCCCCTACCGGAGGTTGCACGGGGTCTTGGGATGCCGCCCTCCAAATTTGGAAGCTGTAGCACAAGCCATCTTTGCCCTACGCACTGCAACACTTCAGTATCATTGTTCAATTTGTTATTGCTGATTTTGGGGAATAAAATGCCGCGTAAAGGAGTTGCTAAGGCCAGGGGGCGTGTCTTGTATTCCGTATACTATTACCGAGTGTCTCCGGGACACTGCGAACTAAACCAGTTTCAGGCAGATTGAAAGAAGTCAAAAAGGCTTAATTTAGGCGATGGAGGCAATTACGTGAGTACGCAAATTATGTAGACAGGTAAATGAATTAATTATCTACAGTTTTTTTCCTTGCTGTCACCAAAAAGCCCGTCAAAAGATTTCTTAGCAATGCTCCGTAAACGAGTCTACCCGGCTATTGTTTCTAGCCCCATAGCGAGATTTCTAGAGCTTCCCAGAGCTTACAACTGCGTCATAAGATATAGCTAACAAATGTTTATCCATTTCTGCCATAATTTTTTTTTTTTTGAACTCGTTCAGTAAGGCTTTACCCGAGAATACTGGAAAAAAAATTGTTCGCCGCATTTAAGCTGATTTTCCCAAAACCGGTCACATATAATGATGACACACACCACGGCTTAGTGTTGATAGCCATATTGTGGTGTGACTGGACTAGGAGACGCATGGTGTAGAGATACACTGCCACCAGAGAAGGCACTCTGATATTCTTCAAGCTTTTTAAAGCTAGAAGGAAAGGCCCTGCAAGAATCCAACCTGGGGATTACTAAACAATACCACAGGTAGGATGATGCATGTGTGCACTAATGATGAGTTATGTAATGACATGTAACACTATAACTATGTAGTTCTGTTCAAGTGCTTGTTATTATTTAGGAAGTATCAAGCAGTTGCTCTGCAGTCTGGAGGTATCTCACTACACATATCATTGGGGAGCAAAGACGGAGTAATTAAAAAAATATATATAATGAACCTTAAATATAAATTAATGTCTTCGTTCCCACTTGGTCTTACTCTAAATAGCACGGCAGCGTTGTTGACTAGCACATCTATCCTGCCGTAAGATCTGGCCACTTCTTCCCTGGTTCTAGTGATGCTATCCTGGCTGTTGACATCTAACTGCATCATGGTAGGAACCAAACCCTCAGAATACAACTGCTTGGCAGCCTCTCTTCCATTCTCAGAGCTCCGTGCTGGAACAACACACAGTATACATAGACAACACTGACGATGCAGTCATCAGTCCTTATCTAAACTGTAAATGTAACTTGTAGGAAAGTATGAAAGAAAGGAGAGAAATGAAGTTTAATGTATTGCGCAGACAAAAAATCAAAACAAAAAAACAACAACAACAACAACAAAAAAGACACAGGAGACAAAAAACAACAAAACAAGACACAGGAGACAAAAAAACAACAACAAAAAAAACAACAGACCAGTAGATAAACAAGTTTAACAGTACTTCACTACTCCCTTCTAGCCAGATGATTCAGATCACATTAGAAGTGATAGTTATGCTATGTATTGGATGAATACTATGTAATATTACATTGAACTAAATGCAATGTCACCACTCACTGTAGCCACTCAGGCCCACTGGACATTCGTTGCTGTTTGGATATGTAGATTTCATTATGAGTTGATGCCTCAGCTTGCTGATTTTATCTTTGCTTACTCACAAACACAAATATCTCTACAGACTTGGTGGTTAAGTATTGGTAATTCGTTGCCAGTAAAAAAATACTCGTCGAATTTTTTTTATATGTGAGCCTTATCTTATTCAGTCCAACTACACACACACACACACACAAAATATGGCAAAGCATTGACACACAATATCTATGAAGTTGTTAGTGACAATATATGATTCCCTAGTTACAAGAAACTGTTAGGTGTATTCACTGTGACAATGAGATAACTACATACCTAATACTTACAAGCTGTGAGATATGGTTGCCTTGATACAACAGACAATTAGACAACTATGTACCTCATACCCACAAGCTGTGAATAGCTGTACCTATACCAGCCAGCCAGGCATACCTGCTAAAATCACTCTTCCATCAAATCTTTTACACAGTTGTCTGACAATCTCCAGTCCAATTCCTCTGTTACCACCAGTAACCTATTCCACGACCACATTACGTTAGGTATTTCAGGCTATTATAAACACTGGTGGAACTTACTCACCAACGCAACTCGTCCACTCATTTTGTGTTTACGTGTAAAAATGCTAACCTTACTGATTTGGCGCTTTTTGTATGCATTTGTTTCGGTAGCGATTCGTACCTAGATTCATTGGCGCCTCTTTCTTATTGTGAAACCCTTTACCAAACGTCTATGTCGAGAGGTTTGGTAAAGTGTCTGGCCACCCGCAAGAAAATGATTTGTATATAATTACAAGGTAACTGTAATGTTCCCTTGGAAAAAAAGTATATATTTCGTGAATCTTGATTGTGAATGGTGGGTTGAACTTTGATTAACGGAGCCTACTTTTTTTGGCAGTAGCTAACATCTGGACGGGAGAGTACTCTGCTATAGTTTCTTCTCAAAAGCCAGAGCAATATTTTTTGTGTTCCAAATTTAAAAAAAAAATTTTTTTTAATTATTATAAACTGCAAGTACAGTTTATGTTGTTCAGACTTCAACAATATAAATATATAAATATTATCTTTCTTCCAAAAAGTACAGTTTTGCAATTTTAACAAAACTGTAGAGAGATCCTGAGCAGCTAATTGTCATCTTTTAATTCATTGTTGGGTTTTTTTTCCTCTTTTAATTTATACTACTAATTCCTATAATAAAATGAAAACCCTGCCACTGTGTACTCCAGTCCAGACTCTAGTGGTTCTAACTGTCCTTCCCAGGACACTATCAAAGAACAGAAGAAGAATAAGAAAATCTCTCTTGGAGGAGGTCCAGGCTGGACAAGAGTGGCTTACCTGAATATACAATAGCCAACAGTGCCTCACTAGCTAGTTAGAATCTCACTATATCTCCTGTTAGAGGATGTGGACAATCCTTTGGCGATCCTTTGCTGAGTGGCATACGTATATAATCTACCACGTTAATCACAGCACTTATTCGCATGTGTGTGACATTGCATTTCAAATTTAAAAAAGGATGGTCGTACTGATTCGATACTTCTTTCTTTGGGGTACACATTGGAAGAATCCTACATATCAGGAGTGTCGATAACACATGGGTTAGCCGGAAGTAGAAAACACACCTGGAGTTTTGTGGGAGCTGAAAGTGAAGTGCCTACGACAGATACATACACTACTTAGATGATTCCTTCACAACCAATGTATTTGGGGAATAGACACATGCATGCAAACAGCAGAGGAACCACTGTATTGTGGAGTAAGGTATTCAATCAGCTAATATGATTAGCATGCTAGAACTGGACGTAATAACCCAATGTAATAACCAAGACTACATATTATATGAGAAAATATAACTGCCCTTAACTAAATTCATGTTTATTTAAATGCTTTTCTTATGGGACAACATTTATTAGACAGAGTTCCGTACACAATTAATAAATATATATATATATATTATATATAGCTATATATATTTATTGCAGCTTTGATATTTTTACTTGAATATTTCCGCATCACGCGAGCGTTCTGTATTCTCCCATTATTGTACAGTTTATATTGTACGCTCCTTGTAGCGCGCGCGTAGCGAGTAAAATCAATGAAAATTGTATTGTAACCGGTTGAGAAAAATTTCAAAGAAGCAATAAATCACTTATCACACTCGTCGTACAATATGGGAATGATATTTTACTCTCATGCCACATTTTCACTCGCCTTTGGCTCGTGAAAATATTTTGCGTGCTCGTAAAATATTTTCCCATATTGTACTCTGACTCGTGCTATAAGTATTATATATATATATATTATATATATAGCATTATTTTAGTTGTTGTCAAGTCAGGGATAAACTGGTATGCAGAACTTTACAATAGTGATATTGCTGAGACTTTCCCTAATGCAAACATTGCTTTTCCTTGCAAGAAATACACCCCTGCAATTGTGTATACACATAAAACTGTTTGTGCAATTCTACAATCTTGAATTATTTCCAGAAATCAAGAAACAATCAAACACCACATGGACCAAGACAATACTTCTAGTAATAAATATTTTGTAAATTTGTGTTACTCTCCCCACCCCACCCTATAAAAGAGAGCCTTGCCAAACACAATTTAGACACTTACAAGCAAATCTCTCCCTCAACCTACTTGTGATGAGCTGGAGATAAGACTGTGCAGTTTTTATTTTATCCTTTAGAAGACAAGATAATATCACTAATAGACATTATGTAAAATTAATGCGTCAATATTGGTCAGCTACAATAAACTAAAATATACATATTTGTATTCCTTAACAGTTTGTCTTGTTTGTTTGTTGTTGTTTTTTAGTTATGCTTTGGTCAAAATATGAAATAATAATTTATCCTTAAAAATACTTCCAAAAAATAATAATAACAAATTTTCTCATCCTAACAGCCAAGTATATGTTAATTAAAACTCAAATTTGCTATAATTATAATATAATATTTATTGAAACTTAAAAGCAGTCATGTCAGTTCCCATATAAGTTCGTGGAAGCAAAAATGGTGTTTACATCTATCTATTTTAAGATTGAAGATTGAAAGCAGCATTTGTAGCACAATAGTATCACAGTCACTAATGCAGGCCACTGCAAAGGAATCTAATTAGCTGGAACATCTAATTCATTAAGATTCAGTAGTGGAGTTTTAGAGCATTAAACAAAAAAACTTTTGTTTATATAATTGGGTTAAGTTTTTATTTACATTATACTGGCTGTTAAAATGAGAAAATTTGCTATTATTATAAAATAATATTTAGTCATTAGCTAATTATCACGGATTTAAATTTTATATGAAGACAATTACACTATTTTGTATAGATTAGCTAATAGTCCAATTACAAATATGAGTAGATAACGGAGAGAAAAGGTGTCTATAAAATATTTTGAGTAGTTACTTACCATGATTGTATGACTTAGATTGTAAATATAGAGACTTAAAAGCAGTCGTGTTAATTCCCGTATGTGTTCGTGGAAGGAAAAGAAAGGTATTTACTGTGAAGTGGCCTATATCAGCAATATAGATATAGTACACTATATTACTATTTTCTATATTTTTTGCTGCGATCATACTGCTTGGAACCTCGACTAGAGATAACTGTGAAGCTTACTTGAAGATGAGCTCTACTGCTCTTGAGTAGCTTTCTTTGTGTTCGACCTTACTGAATTTAGTTAGGTGGTGAGTGAGCAAGTGACTGAGGAAGTTGCTGGTGTTGCTTCATCTTGCTATATGTAACTCACTTCTTATAAATGTTCACCTCAAAGAATCCTTGTCTTTAGGATTTCTATGGCCATCAGGAGAATAGAAGAACTTGCACCAGGCATTGTTGAGACTTGACCAACTCAGCATGCTTGAAAAACCAAACTGACTGTGCTAGATGTTAATTTTAAACTTGCAGTGCTATTTGTAAATGGTCAAGTGCTAATAGTGGAACTACAATGACTGGAATGTAGCTAGAATACTGGTATACCAGTTTCTTTCCAAAGCCAATATAGTTATATGGTGTCTCCTTAATACCAGTATTTATAGAAGTAGCTATATATATATATAGCACAGCTTTAGTTTACTGTATGAAACATATCACATTAAATCCTTTTGTTGACCTATTTAACTGATTATTTATTTCCTATTGAAGATTGAAAACAGTATTAGTAGCAAATAGCCCCACAGTCAATAATATAGGCCACTGCACTGCTTGAGTTCAGTTAACTAAATTGTGTGGCAATTCCATTACATAATATTATTAGATCACTTGCATTGCTAATGATTAATTTATTTACTCCGAATAATCAAGTTTAGAGTTTCAAATTTCATAAATAATGTGCAACTGCTGTTTTGTATTACCTTTTAAGGACAAAACTCTGCTTTGTTTTGTAAGCAGTTTTTGTGCTGTTGTTTTTATTGAGGATATCAAGGAATGCGTGTAACAGCTAAAACGGGAAGTAATGGACATTTATTTGGGAAGTGCTAACAATTTGGCAGCATCTATGCCACCAGCAAATAGAAATTAGTCAAACTTATCATCACAAATAATGTAAATAGGCAAGAATAAAGACTCGTGTATGTGTGTGTGTGTGTGTGTATTGGATTGGCTCTTTTTTTCCCCACCTATACAGTAATTTTCAGAATAACTGCTAGCACTTTTTATTTTGTTTGTTGTTTGTTTTACTTAATTCCTATGAGGTGTTTATATCCTATTATGTTCAAGAATGTTACACATTTCATTTTTTGTCTATGTTTAAACCTTACATAGGACTATTAGGGGAATCATGAATGTGAGGGTTTTGCATATTATATTCCTAAGTCCAAGGGTAATGCTGTGCTGCCACCAGACACTCTTCAGGTGACTGGCCACTAATTGGCTTTTCCTAGTAAGTTATAATAAGAATATTTTAATAAAGTTTCAACAAGTGATGAAAGACTGTCAGGTAGAGAACTGGGATAAAAAAGTAACTTTTTTTTATATTCTTGGGCACATAGCTGTTACAAAAATGAAAATATTAATTATAGCTAACGAAGGAATTCCAAATAGCACAAATGTCACTTCTCTAAAAACACATGCAAATAATCATTTATTATGTCTCTTTTCTAGTTAACTTACTCCCATAGACTGTTGTGTTAAATATTTATTTTGCAATGATTTTTACGAAACAATTTTCAAATCACAGAGCGTACACTTCAAAGTGCTCAACAGTAAGTAAAAATGTTTATAGTTCTGTCCTGGGAATACATCAAGAGTAAGTAGATTTGAAGTATTGAATGATATGGTTTAAAATGATTGAAACAGAATGTAATATGTGCATGTGTTTGAGGACTTGGATGTTGTTTTTTTGTTTTGTTTTGTTTCGTAGTTTTTTTTAGAATTTATGTTTATAGCTATAAATATGGCTACAAGATAAAGCAGTAAGTTACTGAGTCAACATTCACACATATCATGCGTCCAAGATGACTGACATGACAGATAGAATCTTAAATCTCCTTCCAAATTATGTAGTTCAGACCCTGGTTGACAATCGGGACGTTGATATGTGTATTAATGAATAATTAGGTAAAGTGTAAGCGTCTGTGAAGTGGGCTGCTTGTGTTGTCATGACTCATGTGCATTAAACGAATAGCTTGTGAATAGGCCCTGCCAGAGTATTCTAGCATTTTTTCTGGAATAATAAACATTAATCCCCATAGTAAAATAATTCTAGAATAATAAGGGTATCATACTGGAAGTGATGGTATCCCTTATTAATCAATTTGCAAACTATCAAGGCATGTGTGAAGCAAGCCCATAACATGATTTAGAAGCTGCAGTTCATTATTAAGTTTGTATAGTACTTCAGTTCAGTGAAGTAGTGAAACTACAGCCAATAGGTATCTTGATAAACTTCTTGTTTTCTTTTCCTGAATTCTCACACTATCAACCAATTAAAGCTTGGGCTATAGGAATATTACACTGCAGCTAAATTATTCATCTCCCAATTAGGACCCAGCTAGTTGTGTGGTGGAAAAGGTATGCAAATGATTTCCCATATTGACAGTAAGTGTGTGATATTTTCCTGTTAAATTAGAACATTATTCAGCTGCTGTAGAACGTGCTTTGCATACAAGTATTATATATATGCTGTATTTTGTTTGCTTTCTACTTATATTTATTTATTTCCTTTACTCTCAAGTACGCATAATGTCTGATTATTGCCTTTTATAAGAGAAAATAACTGCGTAATAACCTCATTTGTATGCTTGTATGGTAATGTTATTCATATTTTTGTGGTCAACCTCACTTCCTGAGTAGTTACTTATTATTGTCACAATTCAGTCAGCTCTGCGTTCTATATCTCTGCAATTTTCTAATGAATGAAGCTTTATAAAATACTTGTCGTGAATCTAGTCCAATAGAGAACACATTATCCACTTGTGCATTCAGTGACAGGCTAAGAATGCATACAAATCTGATATGTTGTAGCTATTGTGCTTATAAATTTTTCCCCAAATGTCAGCACAATTAATAAAAGCATGCAGACGTATAGCTACAAGGCACACTCACTGAGGTTGTTTAAATCATATGATTATCTTATCTCTCATAACTTCAAAGACAGACCATAAACAGTAAACAACTTATTAAAGTTGCGGGGGAAATGTAAATGTTATTAGTGCATAAGAATGATGCATAGCATATTGATAGCAGTTGAAAGACAGATTGGTGGCTAGATGCTATAGCAAAGAAGCTCGTATACTTGAAATTAACCTAATAAATTAACCTAAGTTGCACTATAGAGACAATATTAGTGAATTTATTCAAAGCAAAACAAATAATAATTACACTCAAAAGTGTTCAGTTAACATATATTTCAATCAATGATACCAAAGTATCTTCATTGCTGAGTGGATTTACGTGGCATTGCCTCACTTCCAAGTCCTCACTGGTGGTCCTATCCAGAGTCCTACAGAACCAGCCAGAAGACCTTGCATCACAGCAAGTACTGCTGGCAGGACACCCTTGACCATCCCATAAGGGATCGCCTGTAAAGTATTGAGAAAAGCTGGCAAAACAAAAGCCATTGTGAAAATTTCTCCCAGATTCACAGAAATAAGCTCCCTTGATAAAAGAAGGAATTTGATGAGGCCAGCTCACATTGGGATTAGTACACGGGCAGAATTGCCGGAGGTTTGCTGTATAGCCGTGGCAAATGTCCAAATGTGTTTCCTAGATCCTGCCACTCCATGAGTTACAGATACTCCATTAACGTAGCTTTCTTCTATATCATGAATTTGCCTGTAGAATGCGGCTCCTACTCCTTTTTGATACGCAATAATTCTACCACAAACAGAGGAGTAAGTGCGACCATTGACTGGGTAGATCACAGAGTCACAAGTGTAGGAGTTACCGGATAATCGTCCACATCCTCTCACAGGAGATGTAGTGAGTCTCCAATTGGAGGGACACTGTTGGTTAGTGTCTGACATGTTCAGGTAGGCTACTCTAGTCCTCCAGCCTCCAACACCTCCACAGGAACATGGGAAAGTGGAGTTGTAGAAATCTAGAAGAGTTTCATTTATTAATTGCCGATTATTCATAATAGCGTTTTCCATTTGACAATCATGGCCAATAATCCTCACTAGAAGATGAGCTAGTAGGAATTCTAATAGGAAAGTTTTGTGGCTGACAAAAGCTAAAACTAATTATACCAATAAGAACTCCAAGTTGCTTTAAATGAACCATCTCTGAAAGTGAGGATTAATGTGGTAGAATGTCTTTTAAGTCACGGCAGGAAATGATTTCCCAAAAGTTTCATTGAAACTTAAAGTCATTTCTATATTATTTTTTGATCAACTATTTAACACATGTACAGTTGTGTTAAATCTTACCTAATATAGAAACCTCCAGCAAGGTGTGTATAGTTTTGTAGTAGTTATAATAATGAGAAATAGCAGCTTTTTAGTAATAACTGTATAAAAATTATGCTTATAGTGTTTGTGGAGGAGTAAGTCACAAGATATAGATATAAGCCAACAATCCACACACACACACACACACACACACACACACTCATGCACACACTCTCACACACACTCACACACTCATGCACACACTCTCACACACTCATGCACACACTCTCACACACTCATGCACACACTCTCACACAATCTCACACACTCTCACACTCTCACACACTCTCACACACTCTCACACACTTTCACACACTCATGCACACACTCATGCACACACTCTCACACACTCATGCACACTCTCACATACTCTCACACATACTCACACACACACGCACACACACACACATGCCATGCACACTCTCACATACTCTCACACATACTCACACACTCACCCCCCCCCCCCCCCCCACACACACACACACACACACAAATGCCATGCACTTATACATACAAGCAATGCATGAATGCAAACACACTTACGAAATACTCTCCCAAAAGGGCTTCTGATTGAAGTTTAAGTATCAACACAGGATGCCTTATTCTTAAGAATTGCTCTGAAAAAAACAAGTTATGAGCTGTTGTCTTTCTCCTGAAGTTTCCTAGCTATGGGTATTCTATACAGTGTTATGAATTATATTTACTTGTCCTCAAAATAAAAAAAAAATATAGCTAATAAATAAAAGAAAGGAGAAAAGAAAATATAATAATGCTAAATGATGGATTATTAGTAAGTTATAATAAACATATATTATAAATATAAAAAAAAAGTATATGTTCATAGCACAAAGCCTCAGCTTATTGTGGCTAAAATTTATCTCATTAATGAGATATTTGTATATTCTAAGTCTATACACACATTTGAATTATCCTATGGCTGTCAGGGGCAGTCTAGGACTTGTAAAAAAAGGAGGGGGGGGGGGGGTTCTTTTCAAGAAGGGGTGAAATAGCTATAGCTACTTATGGAAAAATGTTGGCTATTATGATATTTCCTATAAGACTATAATATCACACAATCATTAGCATTATGACACCACATTCACAACTATAAGAATCCCTGTTATATGGCCACTGTTGATATGTGAGTTGTTGATCTGCATCCTATGGGTAACATGCTGGGTCTGAAAGTATTTTATTTCTTACAGAAAGTGATATTGGAATCTTCCAATAGAAGTGTTTTTAGTAAACTCACCCAAAGCCAGTCTCTGGGAGACTACAATTGTTACAGTAATAAAAACAAATTTTAATTTTTTTCGAAAAAAAGCTATCTCATTACGCTTATAATTACAGTAATTATGCTAGCATATGCTAGTATCTATGAAATCACGCCAGCATAATTTGCCAACCCTTAGTGAATAGGCACACTTAATTATGAAGGGGAAAAATGAAACTGATTCATGATAAAAAATGAAAGTACAAAGACATTGTAGCTAGCGATGAAAGTAGTTTTGTATAATTGTCAAATTCAACCATGAAGAAAAAAAATTGAATAAGCAACAACCACTAAATGAGGGCTCATCCTGAAAAAGGGGGGGCTCATACGACACCAGTAGACCCCCCCTAAAGTCTATGTAGCTAATTAATAATTTGTTCAATAGTGCTTTGTGAACAATTGCTTTATCTTTTATGAATAAATTGATAACTGTAATAATTTGCAACATCTAATTGGAATTTTTTATATATAAATACAGTGTAAAAACATAAAATCCCACTGATTGCACTTGTTGACATCCAGATGAACTAAGCACTAATACATGTAGCTAGATATGAGAATGAATGCGCTGAAAATTCATTTTCACTTTTAATAATGTTTAAATTATTTCTAAATGTTAGTAAATTAGGGATGTTATTAGACTTGACAATAGTGCTCTAATATTTAATTAAACATTAATGCTACCCTGACTCAGACATTTGGCCTTCTAGCAGGTAGCTATGAAGATATTCACACACCAAATTAAGCGTGAATCACTTGTAACAATAGTCACACCAAATTATGGTGTGATGCGCACACCTCATCATTTGGGTGTGAAGTACACACCAAATTTAGTGTGAATTCTCACCACAATCACTATGAACTCATACTTACATTAATGCTGAATTATTTTTATTTTAAGTTACATTGATTCTAGTAATACATATCAACATTTTTTTTCCAAAAAGAGATTGGTGTAATCCCAGATCTCATTAATCAGACGACTAAAATCTTAGTCTATCAAACACACAAGTGTACAAAAGGTAGATTACAATGATAATAGCATTGGTTTTTGCCTGCACATGAATATAATTAATGTTCGGTAAAGGGTCCATGCTATTCCATTGAGTGTGAATTTCACACTAAGTGTGCATTCACACTAGGAAGAAAGTGTGAAGGACACACTACGCATAGGTGGTGGGCATTCACACCACCAGTTTGGTGTGAATTTGGTGGGTTTTCACGCTATAATTTTTACAGTGTATCTTCCCATACCCGTAGCCAGGGGGGGTTCGAGGGGTTCGGTCGAACCCCCCTTTAGAGTGACCGGAAGTAAATATTTTAGCCACACCCCACATATAACTTCTGGAATATAGTCATCTGTTCAATCGTGCTGAACCTGAGCTTGAATTATCTGCTGTTTCTGGCCTAGTCTGAGTCCAAGTGACCTAATAAACATTCAGCTCCTTGGATACAAATTTCGCTCTCATATCGGCATGAGTAAAGCTTGCTACGTTACATCTATTCTTTATAAAGTGCGTGCGATTCGATATTAATAGCACAAGCAACGGATTTTTTTCAACAGATTAGAAAGGGAGCCGTCGGAAGTGTCTAAGAAAGTTAAACCTCAAATATACAGATAGTAAGTGCACTATCTAGTGTAGCTACACTGCTAATGATTAAAAAAAAAGCACGTGTAATCTGTTCTATTAAGAATCAGTAGCGCTCGCGTTGTTCGTGTTGAATAGTACGGTTACCCATGCTATCACACGCTATTAGTAGGCCAGCTTTATAAAACTGCACGAGACTACAGTAAGCTAAAGATCATTTACAGTGTGACTACTATGTATAGTGCAGTCACTATCTCTGTACTTCGGGATAAACTTTCTCTTGAACTTTGCTTTAATCGATGGCTCCTCCTAATCTGTTGAAAAAAACTCTGTCTAATAGGGGTATAGCTTCTGCGCTAAAGAATGACGTTGTCTCCAACTAGAAACTACAACTGTACATTTCAAAGGTTAAGCTGCATGTTTGCGCACTTACTCTTCGTGACATTTCACTTTGTCCAGTGCTATTTCACTTGATTTTTCAAAATACATTTTGAACGGGCAGTTCACACGCCGTACTATTAAATAACTTGTAGTACGATAAGGCGAATTAATGTTGCACTGTTTAGATACAGCTCACCGTAGTGGTTAGAAACCTGGTTACACGAGAATAATACCGCTTTTCTCTCGAATATCAAGTGTTTAATGAATTATAGTTTTGAAGTTGAATACCTAGGTAGAACAAATTAGTGCACTTATCTTTCGTTTTTTAGTATTGTAGAAGAATTAACGAGGAAACAAAAGTAGGTGCGGCTTATTGCGTCTTAAAATCCGAACCCCCCAATGCGAACCTCTGGCTACGGGCCTGCTTCCAGCCTGTATATAGATGAATTCACTTGAGGAACGAGGAAGGGTAAACAGTTTTGTTGAGCTGACATGGGTATTAGAGTCCAATTGGTGACTATGGTACTTACACAAGGTGATATTGCAAACATGTGCTTTTAAAAAACCCAATTTAGTCAGTGGTGAATCAAACCCCAGTCAAGGCTTATCGTGCATGTGCAACTAAGGTGAATAGTAACAATAGTTAGCAATAACAACACTGTTGGTGATAACATCATAGCTGAGTCATTCTTCAACACAAAAAAGTGGTATTATTTAGAAATACCGCAACAGTGGAAAACTGACATAATGATTTGATTGGTCGTGGCAATTTATGTTATTTGGTTTTTGGTGAACAAAATTGTTAAAAACTTGCTATACAGAAATAATACAATATTGTAAATTAACTCAGAGAAGTTCCCTAAACATATTTTTGTTATCTGTTTTTCTTCTGTCTTTTCCCAGACCTGCATATGGCACGGGTTCACACCCCACCTTGCAGTTCCTCTGGGAGATCTAGGTCCACACATGAGTTCTATGAGCAATCCCCATTTGAACCACCTCAGCACAAATAATCTCACTTCATTCATGTGTCTATCGGATTCTAAACTCTCGTAGCTTTCTTTGCTCATTTAGGTAAACAGAGGCTCTCTAGTGCTTATAGTTTGTATTATCTTGAATACAGAGGACTGGGAGGTCAACAGGTCATTTTTAATAATGTACACAAAACAATGTCTAATTAACTAAAGGCAAACAAGAACATTTGGGACTGTGTGAACAAAATGACTTCTAAACTGGGATGTATGTATTTATGTGATCACTTAATCTTACCACAGTAAATGGTATCACAAGTCATTCATACCATTCATACTGACAAAGGAAATGAATTCTAATAGCTATATACAACATAGAGAGAACACTTGGACACACATATATTGCTTGGTTTTCTAGGTAACACTATTTTTAAATAAACTAAATTGAGCACTTCCCACTAAATTAGATATGAGAGGACGTTAAAAAAATTATGTTCAGGCTTTACCCGGCTAAGTCACGCCTCTATTGAAAATCAGAATAAACTGAGTCTGCTCAGTAGAGGAATCATATGAGTAGCACCGTGCTGGGAAATACTGTGCTCATACTTGCAACATGCATTAGTAGACCTCAAGTGTTAATTTTGACTTAATTTAATTACTCTTTAAATATATAGAATACATCATCATTCAACGTTATAAAATGCCTTGACCTTTTGATAGTGACAGAGCTATAGCTAACCTTCGCAAATCAATACAGTAATAACTAATGAAAGTTTATTACATTTGATCAGCTAGTTTCATTTTTGGGAATATATTGTGGAGAACAATAAAAAAATAACTACAATATTTAAATACATCCAAAAAGAAAGAAACATTCCACCCTTTACCATTTACAAAATCTCTGATAGCCTTGATTTAAGTAACAACCTGATATAGGAATCCTGTCTCGTCATACTATATTTGATTTACTAGATATTTTCACCTTTTTATGATTGTGACTCGTGATATAACTCGCAACATCGGACTGCTGTATCTCTTGTATTGTACACGCTCGTATGACAAAGTGAAAAGTTTAACTGTTGTCTAGCATACTTACTTTTCTGAGTATTAATATATAAAATCAATGGATCACTTCAAACTACATGTTGTACATACTATAATGCTAACTAAAACAGTCATGTGAAGAATATATTCAATTATAATCATTTGATGTAAATTTCAATAGTTTGAATATGAATGTTTGCTGGTGTTGTGCTCAGATCTGAACATATCCTCAATTCAAGGTCATCTGTGGTGGAATCTGGTAGAGTCCTACAAAACCATGGAGGCTGGTTAAACTCGCAGCAGCTGTTGTTTCCTGTACAACCTTGTCCATCCCATAGTGGATTGTTGGGAAATACTTCTTGACCAGGAACATTCAGACTTCCAGTGGCACAGAAGTAATTGTTTCCTATGAATGAAGGAATGGTGTATGGCCATGCTGAAGGATCTGAGAGCATACATAGTCCAGCTGTTGAAGGGCCAAAAAAGGTTGAACCTAGAAAAAAGTAGTGTAGAAGCAATTTTGGTATCAAAAGAAGCGGAATTTATCACTGAACAACATATCCAAATTCCACCAAAATTTGCTGTGGGGAATTGGTTTTATTGCTATTTTAGTATGCTAGTATTTTAGTTAGGTGTGCATTTTGTTTACATGCCACACAAATTAGCAACTCAACTTTTTAAATGACTTGAGAAATTTTACAAGCTAACATAAACCTGTACAGTCATGTGCTTGTAAGTGCCAGCTGCACATGTATACTCTTCTTAAGTATACCATGTAGGGTCCCACTGCCATCTAATGTTCCCACGTTGTGGTCAACATTATCTCCCACCCACTGAGTAAAAGTGCCAGGAAAGTACTCTGCTAGCAAGCTATCAAGGCTTTCAGTACGAATAACAGATTGTTTGTATCTGTTTACTTCATTGTGAGATGGAGAAACCTAGCCGTGACAGTTCATTTACAAGCCACCTTGACCCAAAAACATGGTCCATCTCGATACCTATACCAAATAATGTAGGGGTTATAACTGATCTAGGCCGGGCAGACTGTATAATGGAATGGCCAATACTATTCTGCTTGAGTTCAGACTGGACTATAATTTTCAAAAATGTTTGCAAATGGTGAGGTATCCATTCCATACCTCTACTAATATCTGCAAAATCCTCATTGGTGGGGTACAACAGTGAATCATACTTTCTCTCCCTAATTTCAGCCCTAACAATCTTAGCTGCGGCAACTACTATGCGCTCTGCTTCCTCTTCTATGTTTTCCTTCTTTTCAGAGTACCATTTTTCATTGATAATGTAACTTGCCATGTTTCTAAAGCATAATACAGTACCACACCCCTCAACTTCAGTAAAAAAATATGAAGTATCCATAATGTTCATGCAACTTCTGCTTTAGCCTTTTGAGGCTATAAACTTCAGAATCACTAGCAAACTCTGTCATCTTGGCATGCAATTCGGGTAGTGTATACAGCTCGGCATCAGCCTCTGAATCAAGCCATTGACACAACATTTGGAACCACTGTAACATTCCCTTGTCCACAGGTCTACCAACACATTCAGACAACAAAGGGTTTCTTTTATTGAGCAAAAACAATGAATAACAACAGTTTGCATGATATATCGCCTCGGCAGCAACTAGATCAATACAACCACAAAGTCGGGTTTTAACCTCAGATGCCCATGCATCTCCCCTCTTGTCACAACACTCCAACAGCTTGTCATGCATGGAAATTGTTGTAACACTATGTATTTTATTTCGCACTGGATGACGATTATCAGTTTTAGCCTTTTTCCCACAGAGCATGCAGTTCGTGGGAACATTAGATGGCAGTGGGACCCTACATGGTATGGGAATCATTGCAGTATCAACTCCCAAAGATAATGTACCGCTCACAGCAAAATCACGAGTGATCACTAGACAGCAGCGTGTCAAGGTAAATGAACTTGTGAGAGACAAGGGAGTACCTATCTTACAATATGTAAGCCCTCGTAACCGAGGCCTAGCATCAATTACATACAAGCCAATTGTTGAATTGCAAGTTCCGTTTCACTTTTCCTGCTGAGCTTTGCTGCAATCTTCTCTGGCACTCTGGATGGACTTTCGGCAATACTGCCAGACCAAAAGCAAACTGGTCGGGATTCATGCAGAATGCCTATGTATCATCTGCCAATACTTGCAAATCTGAAGTGCTCCTTCTTCCTATTATTGATTTAAGCCCATCTGATGATAGTTGCATGTACTCAACTTTGATGTACATTCAAGGTCAAGCTAAGCAATTGAATATCCCCACGCCATGCATAACATTTGATCAGCCATTGTGGCTCAAAGCAGTTGAAATTATAAGAGCGAAATCACTGAATATAGTTTGCAGGCTTGGCGGCTTTCACACCCTGATGAGTTTTATGGGGAGTTCAGTGATGAAGGGGTCTGGACTAGAGAGGCACTGGGAACTGTGTATGGACAAAACGCAGTTAACCACATGATCTCAGGAAAGGCTGTGTCAAGGGCACTACGTGGACACTTCTTAGTACAGGCTGCATTATTCAATAAGTTGATGTTAGCAGTACTACCGTCAGGTCTGTGTCAAGAGAATGTTCAAATGGAGCACTCAGAAGGTGAAGACATTGACTTTGAAGCCTGCAATGAAGACCCTATGTCAGAAGTAGCTCTTGCAAAGGACAAGTTAAATTTTGATGACATACAAAAGATTCAGAATCTATATGAAGGAATTCAAGACAATTCCGTACAGCCTTCTGATGTCGCTGAATCAAAGGAACTGTTGAAGTTGGAGAGATGTATTCACAAATATAGAACAATTCTTGCAGAAAAATCATGAACAGCAAAGTTGTGGTTGGAGTATATTGACTATGTGGACATCGTGAAACTGTTCATTCGAGCTGAAAGAATGGGAAACTGGAACCTGCATCTTGTAGCTATTGAGAAGATGTTCAATTTGTTTGCTGCAACTGGTCACTCAAATTACGCAAAGAGTTCTAGGCTCTACTTGCAACTAATGCGGGAGCTGCCAACTGATTATCCATGGCTGTATCACTGCTTTGCAGAACAAGGATTTCATACCGTTCGCAGAAGCAGCCGCCTTTGGGCTGGACTATGGACCGACCTCACCATTGAACAAGTCATGATGCGATCACTCAAGAGCCACGGTGGGTTAACGAGAGAAAGAGGGGTAACAGAGACTGTCCGCTTACAGTGGATTTATAGTTTGCACAAGTGTGCTGCAGTTCATAATGCTATGACCACAGCAACAAATTTGAAGCACAAGACCTCTGAGCAGCATGTGAAGTTGGGAACTTCAAGAACCAAGCGTGATCAAGAAGACTTGGGGAAAATTCAAAGTTGGTTTAGCCAACATGAGCCTTTTAATCTCAACCAACCAAAATTATGTTCATTGTCGTCTGGATTAACTGCTTCTGAGGGTGATGGCGTGAACTGTGATGAGGAAGAACAGGTTGGGTCAAAAATACACAAGAAACTGGATAATGTGAGTTCTATCTTTTGGATTTTTTGCAGCCTGGAATTCAAGTTGAAAAAAAGAAAGTAAATATTGACCCTACCATACTTTTCTCCAGACTAATTGCTATTGTGCAGAGGGAGGAAGACATGGCTCCTTTCTTTGAGCATGAGCTTACAATGATTCCCCCTCACTGTTCAAGGACTATTGTTTGAGGAAAACTGACAAAGCTCAGCTAGCCAAAAGCCTAAAGAATGGAGTAGAACTATCAGCCCTCAATGTACAATATATCTGAAGAGGTGCAACAAATTTCTCTCCTAATGAGCGATCCTACTGCGACACCTGAACAAGTAGGCAAAGTGGGTGCTCGCTTGTTTGTGATTCTATTCGGTGGCAAGCATGGTGATACCCTCAACTACTTGCGGTATGTAAAATATTTGGAAATGGTATCGTCAAGTAAGATTGTTGATCCCCAGAAACTTCCTCCTACACAGAGATCTGCACATTTTCATAGTTTGAGGGTACATTTACAGGTAATGCTCTGGAAAAGGCTAACTCATGAAGACTTGGAATGTGACCCTGAGAGATGGGGTTGGAAGCTTGATGGCACCAGACTAAGTCCAATTATGACAGACCTGGCAGCTGCACCAGAAGCCTTACTAAAGTTTGTTCGGTGCAAGTGCAAGCTTACTTCAAGAAACCCCTGTGGAACCAACACCTGTTCTTGCCGCAAGCATGGCCTTAAGTGTGTAACTGCATGCGGGGACTGCAGAGGTGTGAATTGTTTGAATGCTGAAGACAAAAAATTAATAAAATTTCAACTGCAAATAAAATATTTTCCCCAAAGTGGATTTTAGTGGATTTTGGATATGTTGTTCTACAAAAAATTCCACTTCTTTTGGTACAAAATTTGCTTCTATACTAATTTTTTCTAGGTCCAACCCTTCAACAGCCGGACTAACAAGGACACACATATTGTGGACTAGTTGTGGTCTCAAACCACGCATTAACAAATGACCATATATGTGTCCTATTAGAGCCTGGTAAACCGTGTGTCAGGGAAACTCCATCAATATACCAGCTGTCAAGACCAATGTTTTTTGTAACTGCTGGACTAAATCCATCAGGACTGCCAAACTGGTAAGCTATGATGGTCCACAGACTTGGGAGTATCTCTTTCCACTTGTAGAATAGAACACAGAGTCACAAGCATTTGAAATGTGACGGCGACATGCTCTGACTGTTGCATTTGTAGTTTCCCATGCACTTGGGCAAGATCGGGAAGGATTGTGGGTGTTAGTATCTTCCCTATCCAGATAGGCTACTCTAGTCCAGTCTCCAGCACCTCCACAGGAACATGGAAGTGTTCTGTTGTACAAGTTGAGGGCAAATTCCCTAGCTCTTCTGTGTTCCTCATTGATGGTGTCCTGTGAAGGACAAGTAGAACCACTAGAATCTGGACTGGAGTACACAGTGGCAGGAAGACGACTGGAACTAGCACTGCTCACTAAAACCACACACATGCTCAACCAGCTAACTATTATTATAACCTTCATCATCTTTGTCATACAGTGAGATATTCACAATCAGCACCTTAACTCTTACACTTATAATAGTACGGTGCGTAAGTTGCCCATTGCCCATTAAAAAATGTATGGGAAAAATCGCTGTTTAATTGAAATCGCACAAAGTGAAATAGCGAGTAATTAATTAAAATACCTCGGTAACTAAGTGGAAACTAAGTGAAATACCTCAGTAGCTAAGTGAAATAGTACGGGTTAGTGCGCACGCGTGCAGCGTTAACCTTGGAAACTTACAGTTCGGGTAGTTTCTAGCTGTAGACAATGTCATTCTCTTTACCACTGAATCTCTACCCATATTAGACGGAACGTTTTTCACCAGATTAGGAAGGGCCGTACGTTGAAAGCGATGTTCCAGAGGAAGCTAATTGTGAAATAAGGAGATAGTGAGTGAACGCAAATGGCTCTTTAAAAAAGCTGTCCTACTATTAGAGAGTGATAGCACTGGTAACCTGTGCTATTAGGGATCAATAGTACTTGTAAAGAACTTGGCTTTGCTTCGTGCTATTTCAATCACGTTACTCGTGCTAATAATCCTAGTATGAGTAATAGCACGGTTACCGTGCTATTACTCATACTAATGAAGCACCAAAGCCATCAGCGCTATTAAACACTACCTAGCTAGCTATTGCAATATAATCTCCTTCCAAAAGAACAAGCAATCTGTTAGCTATTTTAACCCTTTCACCGGTATAAACGCCATATGGCGGTCGAGGTACCCATCGACACAAGAAGAAGTATAAAAAATGAACCGCTCACGCTATCGATTGCATATAATTTTTATTAACGCGCAGGTATACGGTCTAAGGAAACCGTGACGTACTATTTCGTCGAATTTTATTAGCCTACTCAGCAGTAGCATGGCTTCGTGGCTGAGTGCAGACGGTGTTGTTAGTCTGTTGTCTGAAGCGGAGAGCGATGAAAGGGACTTGCAAGAGAGCAGTACAGATGTTTTTGCTTTCACATTGGATCTCCAACAGTTACTTTTACTGAAGTGGAAGCTTTAGCTAGAAGATGCTGTGCATTCTTCTGATGATAGCACTTGTAATGGGGTCTGAATCTTCAGATGCTGAAGGTGAGTCATAAACACTGGGCATGTCTTAGATAGCTGTGCTTAGCAATGCAAGGATAGTTAGTTCTAGGTTTAGCTAATAGAGCATAGTAATCTCGTATTTAATGCTCCTTTTGCAAGGTCCATTTACGTGTTGCACCTGAATGTAACTGTTTTTTGAAATATACTCTTACAGATTTTTCATTATAAGCAACATTTTTTTAAAACTTTAGATTTTTCATTATAAATATATAATTCAATCATCTAGATGTAAATCTAATTGTATAATCTACATATTATCACTTTTATATTAAAATAATTCAGTAAATAATTATGAAACATTAATTAAATTTTTGTGGTTTGTTGCTAGGTAACATACATGCGGTTTTTCAAAATCCCTAACTAGTGTGCTACATGAATATATATGGTTGCTAGGTACTTTTTTCAATGTTTAATTTGTTATGATTTTTTAAATCTATTTACATATTTTCTTTTTTAAATCTACAGGTGAAAGGGTTAATGAGGCATCAAAATAGTTCGACCAATGAAAATGGTACATGGAAACGCTGTCTTCATAAGAGAAGAAGCTAAACTAGCTAGAAACACTCACCGATATGCATTTTCACACGAAACTTCACTTCTTTCAACTCTGTTAATTCCCTGAGCATAAATCAAACTACACCGCTGGCTGCAAGAAATTATTTGCTCACGTGATTATGACGTGACGCTAGGGGGCGTTGCCCATAAAAACTGGTACTTAGCGCGGAGCTGAAAGCTTCGCGTTTTCTCAAAAATCAGCCCGGAATTAAAAAAAGTAGCACAATAAAAGGTCTTAAATCTTCGTCCTAAGTAAGTTCATACCTAAATCAACTGTTAATTGTCAGTAATCTCGAAAATCGGAGCGTGACAGACAGACAGACAGACAGACAGACAGACAGGACGACTACTATAACCCTCTTGCGCATGCGCGCTGAGGGTTAATAATTGCATGCCAAAATTATTTAGCACGCATTTAATCCTACTGGGATATTGCTGATATTAAAGTAAGCCAAGCTTGGTGCCCAGGGTTTACAATGTCAGGTTTTCCAATAATATTTACTGTATGCAATCGGCCAGTGTTGGGCCTTCTAGCAGTACAACAGACTGACATAAAATATAAATATAAAGAGTTGTATGTGAATTCATGCACATGATCGGAATGAGTTTGTTTACTGTCCTTTCTTTCTTTTTTTTGCAGCTGGAAGTAGAATCTGGTAGTTAAAAATTACAGCTGGTAGCCAAAAAAAAAGGAAAAAAAAAGGTATGGAGCAAGGCCATGCTGAAGGATCTGAGAGCATACCATACGAGGACGTGCATGTTCTAGATCAGCTGTAGTCTCAAACCACGCATTAACAAATGACCATATTATGTGTCCTAGAGCCTGGTAAACTGTGTGTCAGGGAAACTCCATCAATATACCAGCTGTCAAGATCAATGTTTTTTGTAACTGCTGGACTAAATCCATCAGGACCGCCAAACTGGTAAGCTATGATGCGTCCACAGACAGCTAGAATAGAACACAGAATCACACTTGTGATTTGCAGCGATTTACACGGTCTGACTGTTGTGTGGGTAGTAGTCCATGCATTTGGACTGGATTGGGAAGAATCTGACACATCTAAGTAACCCACTCAAGTCCAAGTAGCATCATTTCCACAATATAAGATCCATTGGGGCACTCATAATAATTTTTTTAATATTTCTGATATATTTTGGGTGACAGATATCTCATTAAGAGGTGCGGAACATTGTTTAGGGGCTTCAAATGAAACCCTTATGGGTAGTGTAGAATTTGAACATTGACTAAATGCTAATGTCAGGAGAGAAGAAAGTAAATTAAACTCTTCATAATCACTCAGCAAATCTATAGCAATAATATACATTACTTTAACATTATAGAAGTAGTAACTTGGTATGCAGTAATGGGACGCCAGCCAGCTTAACGAACAATTTTTTTTATAGAATTAATAATAGTTTAGTCCATGATTTAATATAAAGTTTAGTCCATGATTTAATATAAAAACACATTAATAGAAAAAAACAACAACAAATAGCTATATACTATTGATTTACACTAACAATTAATCACTTAATCAAATATTTTATATTGTATCAATTTAAACCTCCAAATAAAAAAAAAACTAACACTAACAATTAATCATAATCAAATATTTTATATTGTATCAATTTAAACTTCCAAATAATAAAAAATGCAAACTTCAGAGTTTTTATGAAGTTCAGTGCAAAAATCCCTAGCTCTCCTGTGTTCCTCATTGATGGTGTCTTGTGAAGGACAAGTAGAACCACTAGAATCTGGACTGGAGTACACAGTGGCAGGAAGACGACTGGAACTAGCACTGCTCACTAAAACCACACACATGCTCAACCAGCTAGCTATCATTATAACCTTCACCATATTTTTCAAACAGTAGGATACTTCACTATGTATCTCAAATGTTTACATATATAGAATTTGAATGAATTCTTAGTACGCTTTTTATCCTCAAGGGACATTGCTACGTTCTATTACTTAGTATTTCCTCATATAATGTTACTAATTTGGGGCTACAAAGGAAGGCACATGACAAGAGTTGCACAGGGGAGATGGTAGCTACACAGTTTTATAGTGTGTTACCCCAACTCTCTGACTGAAATGCAACTTCCTGATGCGGATATTTCTAAATTCTTAAGATTCGCAATATCTTAATCTTAAGATTAATGTATGCTCAATATCAGAACTATCAGTGAATATGTATTTGTAATATCCTATTTGCACATGCGTGGTCATATAAAGGAATATAAATGTAATAACTCACTTGATTTATTGTATCACTCCATATTTGCAATTTTTTGTAATGCATACATGCATTATTGATAGAGAGACCATTGACCTCCTTCATTGAGTTTATGGTTATAGTTTCTGGGTAGGTTGCTAGAGACTACTGGGGAGGCATTTAGGCTATTAAAAATACCATGTTAATGGTAATTAAATAAGAACAATTTTCAGCATGTTGATAATTTGCATGTATTAATATAAAATACATACGTGTAATTATATAGCTAACTAGTAATAAAATACATCAAAATGTAAAAAAGAAATGGGGATTTAGATTGTATGGGAGCTAGCAAATCAAAATAAATGAAGCACTGAAGTGCGAACCCCAGCGCTACTAGCTGCTATTACAAAAACCATCTGAGACCAAAATACAATGATTTATTGGCTACTCCTATCATCAGGCATCAATATAGTTCAAGCAATGTAAACGGCAATAAATGCTGTCTTCATAATAGAAGAAGCTGAACAAGACAGGGACACTCACCTGTCTATATTTTCAATGCAAAACTTCACTCCTTTCAACTCTGTTAAATTAATTTGAAAATATTCCGAGAGTTTAAATCTCATCAGCAATCTTCTGATGCTTATTAATTTAACATATTCCATAGAATTCGTTAGTTATTATAATGCTAACATTTGATATTAAGCACAAAATTATTAATGCTTTTGTTGGAATGTAGTTATTATTTAATTTAAACTTAAGTAGCTACAATTATAATGTTGAGATTCCGTTTGTATATCCAGGTATGTGCAGATAGAAACGACATTCATTGACAGTTCTGATCTTGAGCATGCATTAAACTTAAGATTCAGATACTGTGAATCTTGTGCATTTAGAAATATCTTCAAGCAGTTGTAGTTTAAAAACAAATTAGAGTAACACACTATAAGAGCCCTGTAGCTAGCATCTCCCATGTGTAATCCTCGACAAACAACCCTTGCCCTATACTCCCAAGATAGTAAGATTATCTGAGGATATACTTACTAATAGGTGTGTAGCAACATCCCAGTAGGATTAAATGCATGCTAAATATTTTTGGCATGCAATTGTTATAAGTGTAAGAGTTGAGGTGCGTGATTGTGAACTATCTCACTGTATGACAGAGATGGTGAAGGTTGTTAATAATAGTTAGCTGGTTGAGCATGTGTGTGGTTTTAGTAAGCAGTACTAATTCTCCTGGTCGTCTTCCTGCCACTGTGTACTCCAGTCCAGACTCTAGTGGTTCTACTTGTCCTTCACAGGACACCATCAATGAGGAACACAGAAGAGCTAGGGAATTCGCACTGAACTTATACAACAGAACACTTCCATGTTCCGGTGGAGGTGCTGGAGACTGGACTAGAGTAGCCTACCTGGATATGTCAGACACTAACCAACAGTGTCCGTCCAATTGGAACCTCACTTCATCTCCTGTGAGAGGATGTGGACGATCATCAGCTATATGTGACTCTGTGATCTACCCAGTAAATGGATGCACCTACTCCTCTGTGTGTGGTAGAATCAATGCTTATCAAAAGGGACGTGAAACTGCATTCGATATGCAAAGTGATAACATTGAGTCAACATATTTATCAGGAGTATCCATTACTCATGGAGCACCGGGATCACGACGACACATTTGGACATTTGCTGCTGCTCTTGGTTACCACTGTCCTGACTTAAGAAATCATTTATGTCCTTGTTCTAACAACACTGCAGAGTGGCCCTATAGAGTTCCTTCATTTATAGGCAATGATTATTTTTGTGAGTCAGGAAGACATATTGTAGGCAATTGCGCTAGTGAATTCGGATCATACTATCCTGATGATGTACTATGGGATGGACAAGGATGCCCTGCCAGTAGTTCTTGCTGTGGACTGAACTCTCCTCCGTGGTTCTGCAATACTTTACCTGATACAAGTGATGACTTGGAGATAAGGCTGCGTGGTATTAACACAGTACTTTATGAAGACACTCTTTTATCATCAGTGGATATTCATGTGAAATGAAGAAGGACATGTCTACAATTATAAATTCATGGATACACATCTTTGGCCAGATTAATTTAATAACTTAACAATAGTAGTTGGATTTCTTGTATAGTAAATAATATTCTTTGTTGTATTTTTTGTGTTGTGATATATTGCCATCTTATTCATAAATTTTTTTAACACTATGTCTTGGGACAGTAGGTTTAAAACCTGACAATAGTAAACCTCAAACCGTTAGATATTTTTACCTGGAACTGAAATAGAGGCAATAAAACCATGCTTGTATCCGTAGCACAGTAATTTATATTGTCAATAAAGTGATGGAATTATCATGTGACTTGTCAGAGTGACATAGTACAGTTGAAATTTTATTGTCTTGCCAGTTCACTCAGCACTGACTAAATTGAAGCTGTCTAGACAAGTCATAGCATCTAACCTGTCAATTGGTAAAGTGGGTAATATAAGGTGATGATACACAGACAAATTAATGGACATTGTTTATATGTATTTATTATTTACTGAACATGGCCTAATACCTATTGCCATATAGGAAATACATTAAAAATTAACATGATGTGGCTGGCAATATTTTCCCATATCACCTGTGTTCCGAGTTATCACTTTGGGCTATTACATCCCCCCAACAAGTATTGCATAAGAAACTCGTTTTTATGGTATTAACACATGAGCAGTACATAATAAACAATATTCATAGGATACCACAGGATATCACTCATCTGATTGGCCATATTTACACTCGTGACTAAAATAGCTATTTTTCAAGTTATTTGCTAATTAAAAGTTTTCCAAATTAGGTCGTTAATTGATATTATACTAAAAGTATTTTCCGATAATTATATTTTAGTTTTAGTTTTTACTAAAATTATTTTATCCAAATAAAAGTCAAGTAGCTGTTTTACTAAAGTGATTTAGAATTGAAGACAAATTAGCTAATTTCATTCTAAAGTTTTAACTAATACCACTACTCCACAAGTTTTATTGTTAATCAGAACTTCATCCAAACCATATAAATACCACTTAATCAATCTCAGTTCTTAGATAAACTTTTAGAACCCATTAACATGTGTTTGTGTAGAGCACTTACGTAGAATTCACTGCTGTTGCCATTTATGGACTTGCGCGGTAAAGGGTTTTTACACAATGCCCCTAACTGCTTGTCAGAAAAGGAGTTCATTTGATTTTTCTGTCAACCCCAATGAACCATACAGTCATGAGCATCAACAATTACCTAAGAACATTTAATTTCCTGTCAAGATTTTTAACATACAATAAGATATTCCACTACACAAGGACATACACACAAATTCAGCCAAACAAGCATGTATTCTTATTAGGAAATTGCTACCTGCCTATCAATAAGATTTTGGAAGTATAGAATATTATTCTCAGGTAATATTATTGGCTTGTGATGAATGCAGGTCAACAAGGATACTTTGATAACGAAATGTACTCTACCACGTACCAAGTCTTTTCTTTTGCATCTTCTTGCATGGTGTCTTGAATTCTAAAGATGCAAGATTCGCAATGTTCTAGTCTTAATTGTTATCATAACTATCAATTATTCATATATCCTCACCTTCTCACTTTATTGTTCAACAGTTTGATATTCCATAAAGAGTGTTTTACAGGTATGTCAATAAGAACAGATTTCTCTTTCTAACAGCCAACATTATTAATTAAATCTTAACATGACGTTTCGAATTCTTGCCAAAGTCCTTTTCAGGGGTCAACTGGAGGACTTTGGCAAGAAGTTGAAATGTTGGGATAAACAATATTGGAAGTTAGAAATTATAATTATTTCAGCTGAGGATGACTGAATCATAATATGCAATATTGTACAATGCTAATTTCATTGCTTTTGTCAAAATGAGGTACCATAGCTGTGTGTGGGAGGAAGAGGGAGAGGCTGGCGATCCTTGGATCAGTCCTGCTACTCCACCTACAGCAATCACTGCCATCAGAGTACGTCGAGCTGCTATGCTAAAGTCCAACCCAGCTTCACACACTTCAAGTTTTATGTAAAAAGCATGCAGAGGGGTTGGGGCAATGACACAGAACTAGGAACTGACTAAAATGGTGAATACAAGAGATATGTGAGCTGGCAGTCACCCCCAGTAGAGACCACAGCCTTTACAACATTAGGTGGAAATGACTGATAGTTACATTCAATTACTTATTATTTCCTTTCATCATAAACATCTGGTGCTGGAGCTAATCTTTCACTTCTCTTTCAAACTGTCCTTCAAAATGATACCTAGGAAAACAAAAGCAAGTAGGATCAAGACGCGATACTATTTGCATCCTTTCTCTTTTTATTTCCTATAAACCTTAAATATAAAAAGAAGCATATACAAAAGAAGCATCTTAAACTCACAGTTAGCAATTAGAAGTCAACTTTGAGAGTAATAAGTAGAAAAAAGAAGCAAAGCAAGCTAGCATCTTGGTAGGTTGATTTTTATGCCTCAATTATTTCTTTTTAGTAATAAAATCAGCCATTTTAAGTTTAGATAACTTTAGGACTGACTAACTACTACATACTAGTTTGTAATGCTGGTCTTAAAAATCATTTACGTGTGAAATTGTATGCTGTAAGTTGCTTATGTATAACAGTCTTAATATCTTTCAAAATATTGCAAAAGGGAATTTAAAAATAAAAAGGGCAATTGAGATGTAATGAGTTAAATATGAGAATCTGTGGTTATATATTGATGAAATGTTATTTGGCAGAGACACTTCTAATTAAATATCTAATTTTTTCATGTATAACTATGTCCTGTAACAATTCCAGAACTGCATCAGTGAAGCTCATTCCATTGTTACAAAGTTTCCAACTTTAAATAATATTTAACAAGATGCGGTACATAAAATGTGTTCACAAAAATGTTACACCTTAATTTTTACTTTACTTCTTTTTCTTTCTTGTCATAAAAACTCTGAAGTTTGCATTTTTTAATTTGGAGGTTCAAATTGATACAATATAAAATTTTGATTAAGTGATTAATTGTTAACAAAATTGTTCGTTAAGCTGGCTGGCGTCCCATTACTGCATACCAAGTTACTACTTCTATAATGTTAAAGTAATGTATATTATTGCTATAGATTTGCTGAGTGATTATGAAGAATTTAATTTACTTTCTTCTCTCCTGACATTAGCATTTAGTCAGTATTCAAATTCTACACTACCCATAAGGGTTTCATTTGAAGCCCCTAAACAATGTTCCGCACCTCTTAATGAGATATGTGTCACCCAAAATATATCAGACATATTAAAAAAAATATTATGAGTGCCCCAATGGATCTTATATTGTGGAAATGATGCTACTTGGACTTGAGTGGGTTACTTAGATATGTCAGATTCTTCCCAATCCTGTCCAAATGCATGGACTACTACCCACACAACAGTCAGACCGTGTAAATCGCTGCAAATCACAAGTCTGTGATTCTGTGTTCTATTCTAGCTACAAGTGGAAAGAGATACTCCCAAGTCTGTGGACGTATCATAGCTTACCAGTTTGGTGGTCCTGATGGATTTAGTCCGGCAGTTACAAAAAACATTGATCTTGACAGCTGGTATATTGATGGAGTTTCCCTGACACACAGTTTACCAGGCTCAAGGACACATATGGTCGCGTGGTTTGAGACTACAGCTGATCTAGAACATGCACGTCCTCGTATGGTATGCTCTCAGATCCTTCAGCATGGCCTTGCTCCATACCTTTTTTTTCCTTTTTTTTTTGCTACCAGCTGTAATTTTTAACTACCAGATTCTACTCCAGCTGCAAAAGAAAGAAAGAAAGGACAGTAAACAAACTCATTCCGATCATGTGCATGAATTCACATACAACTCTTTATATTTATATATTTTATGTCAGTCTGTTGTACTGCTAGAAGGGCCAACACTGGCCGATTGCATACAGTAAATATTATTGGAAAACCTGACATTGTAAACCCTGGGCACCAAGCTTGGCTTACTTTAATATCAGCAATATCCCAGTAGGATTAAATGCATGCTAAATATTTTTGGCATGCAATTATTAACCCTCAGCGCGCATGTGCGAGAGGGTTATAGTAGTCGTCCTGTCTGTTTGTCTGTCTGTCTGTCTGTCACGCTCTGATTTTGGAGATTACTGACAATTAACAGTTGATTTAGGTATGAACTTACTCAGGACGAAGATTTAAGACCTTTTATTGTGCTACTTTTTTTAATTCTGGGCTGATTTTTGAGGAAACACGAAGCTTTCAGCTCCGCGGTAAGTACCAGCTTTTATGGGCAACGCCCCCTAGCGTCACGTCATAATCATGTGAGCAAATAACAATTCAATTCTACAAATTCCACCACAGATGACCTTGAATTGAGGGTATGTTCAAATCTGAACTTTACATCAAATGAATTTGTCATGTGAGATTAGGTTCGTATATTAGTTAGCATGATATGTCCATAAGTGATTCCATGGTTTAACAACAAGTATTAGCTAACACTCACAAAGTACATATTTGAAATATTATTTTGTATCTTAACTTTGTCTTATGTCCGAAGTTCTCATAATTCAGTTAATTATAGTACTTATTACATGAGTCAGAGTGTGATTATGGTAAAATATTTTATGAGTGAGTGAAAATAAAGCCTGAGAGTGAAATATCTAGCCATATCACTCTGACAAGTGTAATAAGTGGTTTATTCCACACTAAATATCTTCACTACTGTAGTGTGTACTAGGACCTTAACTCAAACTATATAAAGTTGGCAGTAGGGGTTCCGCAAACCCCTAGCCAGTTATTTTAACAGCTGCTCTATCCAGTTTTGGTAGGCTGCACCAGAGGAAGGTAACTGTAAAGAACTTAATGGTTGCTATAACTACAAGGGTAATGAGCTTGCACAATACAGGGTGAAATAACAAGCATGAAATATCCTGAGTTATTTCGCTGGTCATGTATCTAAAAATATCATTGTGAAGATATCTAGGGTGGAATAAAAGTTAATAAACTACAAAGAAAATACTTGTCAAGGCGATTCTGGATTGAGAATGAAGACACAACTCTACAAGGCTTGAAGTTAAGTCTAACCTTAGTATATAAACTCCTTAAAATATTGGTAAGCTGATGCATGTTGGGTGATAATATTGTGTATTAAGTTTCGTTTCACAATGCTGAACTGCTTGCATGCTTACCACTCATTATAAATTGGATGTAAAATATACTTTGCATAGTTTTTGTTCAAGAATATTTTGCTAGGCACAGGTGTATGTAATATTGTCTTTCTTCATTATATTATCATTTGTTAGGTCATCAGTACGCACATTAAATAAACGTAATATTTCTATAAAAATATACAACTTATCATCTAATATTCTAACCATGTATTGTAGAGTTCAATGAACAATACTCAAAATGTTTATGCAGATTTAAACCATCACAAGCAGTTTTCCTGCACACTTTCACCACTGTGTATTAACTGGCCTGATTCAAGTTGTTCATAGTTAACATAGTTTTAGGGATAAAAATAAATATTACAAAAATTACTTAAAATGTATGTGCTTGACTTTTTAAGTTATTATTTGCTTAGTAGTTCAACTGTCAGATAAAAAAGTCTATTGAATGTTCATGTACAATACTAGACAAGTTTCAATCAACATTGTTTGAAGTACAGGTGGCCATAGAAATATTAAAAACATTTAGTGAACCTTGAAAATAAAAAAAGACATCTTCGTTTGTCTTATTGTGTACCAGTGAGAGTTGTGTAGCCAATGATTCTCTAGTCATTTACCTGACTGTGTTCTCAACTACCTGTCCTTCCTAAGGTTCCATTGAGGTAGAGAAGTTACTTAAATTTGCAATAGAGCAACTACCACCATGTTACTGAAAAAGTTGAGGCTGACTAAAGTATGTAGCCTACCTGAATATATCAGACCATTTCCCAAATCTTATTTTAAAGTGTGTCATTGATAATATAAATAGCAATGAAGAAACTCCTAGTCAAGTTAGTGAAAGGAATTAGAAAATAACATTTAAGCAATATCCCCAAAATGTTCTAGCCTGTCATAATACCTTTCAGTTTTTTTTTTTTAACTTGTATATAAAAATGATCTATTTTGGAGTTCGCAACATAGTTCAATGAAGAGATACTTAAAACAAACCACTCTTATGAAGATGGTGAAGACTATTTTGTTTTGCTGGCTTTGTACTTATGTGTTGATTTGGATAGACAGAGTTTCTACTCTCAACTATCACCCTGGCACTGTGTTCTCAACTGCCTGCCCTTCAGAGAGTGTCATCCAAGAGGAACATAACAGAGTTAGAGATGCTCTCATGGGCTATAGACCATGTTCCTGTGCTGAATATGACAGATACTAACCAACAATGTCCCTCCAATTGGAACCTCACTACATCTCCTGTGAGAGGATGTGGACGATCATCTAGTGAATGGTCTACATGTGACTCTGTGATCTACCCAGTCAATGGACGTACCTACTCATGTGTGTGTGGGAAAATCATTGCATATCAGAAAGGAGTAGCAACAGCATTTTATACTCAGTATAATGACATAGAGTCAGTCTATGTATCAGGAGTGTCTATTACACACGGAGTGCCAGGATCACGGCAACACATTTGGACATTTGCAGCTGCTCTTGAATATAATTGCACTACTGGCTTAAATAATGACCATTTGTGTCCCTGTACGAATATCCATTTCAACTGGCCTTATCAAGTTCCTTCTTTCATCGGCAATGATTATTTTTGTGAATCAGGAAAACATTCCTAGGGAAACTGTTGTTTTGATGGATCAATTGAGCATTACCAGACAATCCATTATGGGATGGCCAAGGATGTCCTACCAGTAGCACATGCTGTGGACTCAATTCTCCTCCGTGGTTCTGTAAGAATCTACCTCAAGCTACTAGTGATGACCTTGAGATAAGGCTGTGTGCTGTTAATATTTTGCAATATAATATGAAGACACGCTAGTATCATTAATGGATATTTACATAAAATGAACACAAATTGCAACATTCCCCTACAATTTATGTTATGATTACTTTTTGTTGTAGTTGTCAGACAACAATCAACAATCCTAGTTAGAAGTAGATATCTAGATACCTTTATTTTGTATAGTACACAAAATGCTTATGATTTATAATGTGTATTTGGTTTTAACAGACAACCTAAAGGCAGAAGTTTTTTATATGCTGCAATATGACAATTTTAGTGACTGAAGACAAAATTTGAACCTGAGCGTGTTGAGTTTGGGACAGTGCACAGTGTAGAGTAACCAAACAATCAGCTCACTAATTAACTCACAAGCAGTTCATTAGCAGCTCTATTAGACTTTCTGTTACTGGCTCCATTGTCAGGAATCTACCTCAAGCTATCAGCCAGAGATGACATTAGATCAGGTTGTGTGCTGTCAACACTTTGCAATATGAAGACACGCTATATAGTATCATTAATAGATTTTCACACAAAATGAAACAAAAAAATAGCTGCAATTCCTTAAAATGTTGTAATACTTCTTAATAGTTGTCAGATGACAATTAAGGATTAGCTGAACACAGTGTTATGTTATTGCTAATATTTTAGCAAGAAGGGGTGCCACCTGCCATGACATGTATGCTCCTTCTTACTCCAATCACGCTACAGTGGCAGGCGAGGTGGCTTCTCAAGCAGAAGATAGGAAGTGCGTGAAACATGCTGGTCTTCCAGTCACTCATTCCTTCACAGCAGTGGCAGTTGAGACCAGTGGAGTATCCGGCCCCAAGACTTGGAAATTCTTAAAGGAGTTGGGCAGGAGAGTCAGGAGAGAGACTGGGGAGGAGAAGGCATCTTCCTTCCTCTACCAAAAAATATCAGTGGCTGTCCAATGCAGGAATTTATTTTATTATTATTTTATTTTAATATCATTTTGTAATTTATGACCTTTTGCCTTGCCAGGACTTTATTTTTATTGCCTATGTATATTTGTTTAACTTTTGCCATATAATAGTAACAATTAAAAAAAATTGTATCATATCTTACCAGATATCATTCCAGGATGCTCTTTTTTTTACATTTAATAGAAAAAATGTACAACTAATGGGCCAAAGCACACCTTTATTAATTGATTTGAAGTGCCCAACCAACAAGAGTTTGCTCAGTAGTACATCACATAAACCCTATCAATTATTTATTAGCTTCACTGCTAGCCTGATGTAAATTATTATATTGTAATTAGTAGATAAATTAGTATCACCGTCTTACCACTACTAATTACAATCTGCTGTGAAAACTTTATGGTTAAGAGTTCACATGTGCAATCATATCTCTCTTTCTCTCTATTTTCTGCATATCCCACTCTGACACATTATCTGGGTATGCCCAAGCCTCATCAATCAGAAAAATTTAAATTACCAAAAAATTGACAAGCATGCACTCATCAGACCTAGACTATTGTGCATAGGCAGGACTTGTGAACGAGTAATGTTGGTATCTATCTTACTGTAAAGAATGATGAAGTATGTGGTTGAATGCCTGTCATTAAGATCACCTCCCCAATCGGCATCTGAGAATCCAACAATCAATTCTTTATCCTTAGTATACTTCAATGCCAAGTTCTCTGTTTTCTTGAGATAACGAAAGATTCTTTTGACTGCTGTTTTGTGAGCCTCCGTGGGTTTCAAGCAAAACTTTGCAACTGTACCAACAGCCTGTGCAATGTCTGGGCGAGTCAACAAGGCAACATAGAGAAGACTGCCAACCATAGACTGATACTCCACTTGGTCAGTAAGTTTACTCACTTTGTCATCACTGACAAGTTTAACATCACAATCTGCTGGGGTAGACACCGGTTTTGCATCCTTAAGACCAAACTTTCTGAGCTTTGATTCAATGTATTGATTTTGATGCAACCAAATACAATCTTTCCATAAACAACATTTACACCCAAGTAGTAATGAAGCTGACCCATGTCCTTCATTTTGAAACATTCAGACAATAAACTCTTCAAATCTATCAGATCTTCAATTACATCTGCTAAAAGAATCAGATCATCAACATACACTGCAACGATGATAGCATGATCTTCAAATCGAGTGTAAACACAAGGATCTCCATTGCTCTGGACAAATCTTGTTTGGACCATGAATTCTTTAATGCCTTGTTCCAACATCTTGGTGCTTGTTTAAGCCCATAGAGAGATTTGTTTAATTTGCACACGAGATTTTCCCTCCCTTGAATTTCATATCCCTTAGGCTGCTGCATATATATATCTTCATCAAGCATTCCATTGAGGAAGGCTGTGATCACGTCCATCTGATGAATAATCATATTGTTTTGTACAGTATAAGCCAAAAGTGTTCGAACTGAAGAATGACGAACAACTGGAGCAAACGTCTCGACAAAATCAATCCCATATCGTTGTGAGTATCCTTTTGCAACCAGTCTACTTTTGAAGCGATCAATTTTACCTTCACCATCATATTTCACCTTGTATACCCATTTGCAGCCTATTACTGATTTTCCTTCCAGAAGTTTTACTAGATCCCAGGTGTGATTCTCAATAAGAGAATGATACTCCAAGTCTGTTGCATGTTTCCATTCCTCTGCTCAGGCCCGGAGCAAGCACATTTTTAGTGGTAAGGCCAAAGATGATACACCCCTAATAGTTATTATTTTCATTGTATTTTTATTTAGCTGCTGGTGCCCAGTATTGTGCTGATCTAGGGGCAGACTGTTTTGTATGAGACCCTAACATTCATTGCTTTACTTCATGAAATATTGATTATTTTAGCAATAATAATTTAGTGAATTAGAAAAAAATTTATGATTTAAATCAAAATTTGCCAAAGATTCTGATACGATGTTCCGAGTCTGCAACAAAGTCATTAACAACTTCTTCAAGATTTAAAGCATCAGTGAGCTCTTTGTGGACATGTAGGACCATCAGATTGTTCAGCTGCTGCTGCCCCATGGTACTTTGAAGATACGTCTTCACACGACGCAAAGCACTAAAGGACCTTTCTGAACTGGCATTTGTAGCTGGCATGACCATAATAAGTTGAACAACGCGACTCACTTGACTCAACAAGCTTATCTGGGAATCAGAAAGTCCTTGAAAGTAAGCTCGAATGTCAAAAATAGTCGGATGTCTTCGGATGGCTCCCTCCTCTTGCATAGCAGCACTCTGAAAATCAATTCCAAATGTACGCAGCTGAACATGTAGCAGATCAGATACAAGATCATCCTTGTAGAAGTCACATACTGTCTTGAATGGTTCAGAGAAGTCTTCTTGCTGACTTGCTTTAATCAACAGCTGCTCCAAATTGCTGTATAGTTGATAACCAGGTTGGTTAAACCTATCACTTAAGCAACTAATAGTATTATCAATCGCTTCATAATATACTTGCCGATAATATGCTTTAGGCGACTCATGATGAAAATGACTACTGCTGTTCCCATCATCTAAGCATCTTGGGACCCTGCGTCTACGGGGAAGTTGAGGCTCTTCAATATCAACTGATTGTGCTTTCTTCAGTAATTTCTCCCAGAACAGATCAAATTCAGTGCGTACCTTGGCAATTGTTTCAATAACCATCTTAGCAATTACTTGACCTTCAGCTGCTGAAGTGGCTTTGTGTTGTAGGGTCTTGCTGAGATTGTCTGAGTGCCTGAGGATCATCTCTCCAAGAACAGCCCCAAACATGAAATCAAATGTTTTCATTTGACTGCACACTCCATTTATTCTGGCTTTGGATTCTGTATCTCTCACCAATTGTAAACACTCTTCCCATGTACTCAATAATGTTTCATAGTTGTCTAAGATGCTTGCAAGGGCGTCAGCTCGTACAGTCCAGCGGGTAGGGCATAGTAGACGAATACCTGGTGATCTGCTACCTACATTAAGGTCATGAGAAGATTTCAGTTCACGAAATACTCCCTCACGTTTGGGCGAGTATTTGATCAGTTTAGTCACCTCATATGTCACTTCAAGTGCTTTTCTGATTGGTAATGATAACTTAATAGCATCGTTGACAGCCAAATTTATGGAGTGACCATAACAGTGAATGTAAACTGCCCTGGGCTCATCCTCCATTATTCGCTTGGCAACTCCAGATCGAGCTCCACGCATGCTACTTGCTCCGTCATAACACTGTCCACGAAGTTTAGATAGTGGTACGTTCAGCCTGCACAGAGCATCTTTTGCAACACTAGTAAGTGTAGCAGCATCTATTGATGGTACTTTATAAAGTCCAACAAATTCTTCGTGAACATCGAAAGAATCAGTAACTCTTCGGAGTACTATGGTAGTTTGTTCATCATTACCAATGTCAGTTGTCTCATCCAGCATTAGTGCGATAAATGGTGATTCTTGTAAGCATTTTGAAACTGTACGCAAGATATTAGTAGCCATTACTTTTAAGACTTCATTTTGTATGTCGTGAGATGTATATCGATTAACTTTCCGCTTCATCCACTCAAGTAACCCAGCATCATCTTCTCCTTTCAACTGCAATAATTGCAAGAAGTTTTCATCCTCCTCATTGCCATCACCACGAAGAGGCAGTCCTTGCCTGGCCAAATATCTGATACTGGATACTATTTTTAATAGCATGCCTCGATTATTCTCTTTTTCTTTAACCTGATTGTGTTGCATCAACTCCATTACATTTGTAGTTGTGGCTGGAATAGTAATAGTCAATTCAACAGCCTCTCGATGGCAATTACTGAGCTCATGTCTTTTTAGCACTGTAGTGGCATCTTTCCAATTAGAAAAACCAGTTGAAATCTATAGCAAAAAATTACCAATACTTCAGTAACTTAGCTAAACAAATGGTGTTGATAGCAACTTGTATATATATAGTTGTACTTAAAAAGTGACATGACATTCCAACATCAAATTAGGGGCCTACATTCACCTACCTTACGGTAACTTTTATTTTTTTAGCTAGTTCAAAGTTCAACTTGATTTTGCTCTTGATCGGAATAAAATCTTAACTTAGGAATACCTTGATTATAACAGTCATGGACCCAGTATAGCATGGTATTGGACTTGAACTGATAGTATATTCCTTTGGCACAAAACTAGCACCCTAAAATCTCAAAAATGCCAAAATCGCTAAAATAAAAATCTGTCAATATTAGCTAGCTACCTTAAGGTATTATTTTACTTACCAAAGAAGGCTCTGCAAAGGATGCAAGCATCTTGTGTTTTTTGAAGCCTTCAACACAAGTGTGGCAGAACAGGCAGTCTCTGGCAGCATCATAATGCAAATATGGCCACCGCTTAAACCAAGGAGCCTGACATGAACGCCACACTATCTGCTTCTTGCCGAATGACTTCTTGGGGAAAACAAAATTATCTGCTGGGTGGTTAGGGGCTGGTGGAAGATCCGGAAGAGTAAAACGAGAACTGGTAGTACCAGTACTACCTGTAGAAGTATAACTAGAAGAAGCCATATTGCAAGCTCAGTGGATAAAAACAGCTGCAAGATTTCTGAGCATGCGTGTAGCTAATGCATTTAATTTTTTTTTTTAATGTCTCGGGAGTGCTACAGCCAAAACCGTAGCAACCGTAGCGGTTGCGCCGGCCTTGCTGCTTGTAGACTTTTACTAGCTTCATCAAAGTTTTCTGGCTCTACAATTTCATGTGATTAAGTCTTTCTGCAACACCATTCTGCTGAGGTGAGTGAGGTACAATTAGTTGATGTTCAATTCCCTTTGAAGTGAGATAGCTTTGAAAGTCCTTGGACATAATACTCACCTCCGTTGTCAGTCCTGAGTTTAGCAATATTAGCATCACACTCACTGGACATCATCACCTAAAAAAGCTTAAATTTCTCAAACACTTCAGCTTTGCTCGATGCTGAGATTTTTTTCGTTTTGGACAAGATCTCTGAATGTGTCCTACTTCATCACAACTCCAACATTTGGGAGGTTTCCACTTCTATGCTCCCACTAGTGCTGAGTTCTGTCCTACCTCAGCCTTGACTTCTTGAACCTTGATCTCTCTCTCTTGATGAAGCAATTGCTGCTGAACAAAGTCAAGTGTTAAATCATCCACACGTGCCTCAAGGGCAGTAACAACGGAGGCAAATGGTGAAGGCAAGCTTCCAAGAAGTGTGACCACTTGATCTTCTTCTGAAATAGGTGATCCGATTGAACTAAGTTTGTCCGTCAATTCTTTCATTTCCTTAATATGCGTTTCAATGGAAGAATCTTCACTCATTTCCTTTCGAAAATATTTCTTCTTCAGGAAGAGCTTGTTTGCCAGTGTTTCTCTCGAAATGTTTCTTGAGAGCATCCCAAGCTTCTTTTGGTTCTTCACAGGAGGTTATCAGATACAGCTGTGAGGCACTTATTGCCATGGCTAAAATAGAAAATGCCTTCTTAAATTACAACAGGTTATGGGCCCAGGACGTACGTTCAAAGATACGGTAGCCTGGAGCAGGTCATACTAGCTAACGAGTTTGGCGCGGGTGACAGTTAGTACGTGTAGAACGATTGCGAATAACTGTGTTCGTTGAGTTATCGGATTATTCAGAGTGGAATCCGGTGTGGATTATTTAGAAGGGTCAGTCAGTTCCTGGCAATCTTCTGGAACTGGAAAATTGTGCATTGTGGAAAAATGGAGGACAAGTGGACCGTGGATAAATTGGATGGATCCAATTGGATTACTTGGAAGTTTCAGGTAAAGCATTTACTGTTGGGAAAAGGATTGTATATATTGAAGGATCTGCTACGCTAGCAGAACATGCAACGGAGGAGCAACGGTTGAAGTTCAAGAGTGAGTCTCAGAATCAATTTAACTTCAAGCAAGAAATCAACAGACCACACAAAGGAACACGTGATACACAAAACAAAATGATGTAATAATGATGTAATAGGTAAATCTACTAATTATAATAGGAAGTTCAAGTATGACAAAATTCTTGTTCCAACATGCAGCATATAAAAAACTTCTGCCTTTTGGTTGTCTGTTAAAACTAAACACACATCATAAATCATAAGCATTTTGTGTATTATACAAAATAAAGGTATCTAGCTAGATATCTACTTCTAACTAGGATTGTTAATATGTAAGCTGATTGTCAAATCAATACATCATTACACAATAAAAAAAATAACACTAGTGAGTTCAGCTAATGCTTGATTGTTGTCTGACAACTACAACAAAAAGTAATCATAACATAAATTGTAGGGGAATGTTGCAATTTGTGTTTTTTTCATTTTATGTAAATATCCATTAATGATACTAGCGTGTCTTCATATTGCAAAGTGTTTACTGCACACAGCCTTATCTCAAGGTCATCTCTGGTAGCTTGAGGTAGATTCTTACAGAACCATGGAGGAGAATTGAGTCCACAGCATGTGCTACTGGCAGGACATCCTTGGCCATCCCATAATGGATCGTCTGGGTAATGCTCAATTGATCCATCATAACAACGGTTTCCCTGGGAATGTTTTCCTGATTCACAAAAATAATCATTGCCGATGAAAGAAGGAACTTGATAAGGCCAGTTGAAATGGATATTCGTACAGGGACACAAATGGTTATTATTTGAGCCAGTAGTGCAATTATATTCAAGAGCAGCTGCAAATGTCCAAATGTGTTGCCGTGATCCTGGCACTCCATGTGTAATGGACACTCCTGATACATAGACTGACTCTATGTCATTATACTGAGTATAAAATGCTGTTGCTATTCCTTTCTGATATGCAATGATTTTCCCACACACAGAGGAGTAGGTACGTCCATTGACTGGGTAGATCACAGAGTCACATGTCTTCCATCCTGTAGATGATCGTCCACATCCTCTTACAGGAGATGTAGTGAGGTTCCAATTGGAGGGACACTGTTGGTTAGTGTCTGACATATCCAGGTAAGCTACTCTAGTCCAGCCTGGACCTTCACAGGAACATGGCCTATTGTAGTAGTCTAGAATAGACTCTCTAACTCTCTTGTGTTCCTCATTGATGGTGTCTTGTGAAGGACAAGTAGAGCCACTAGAGTCTGGACTGGAGTACACAGTGGTTGGGTTATGAATGGGTTGTCCCTCACAGAGAAAAGACCAATGTACTATGCTAAGAATAAATATTACTGCAAACATTTTCTTCAAAGTTTCCGATATGTGGTGACAGTTGACTGAGAGTTGTTGGTTGCTCTACTTTTATACAAGTTCTAACTAGTCAATTGGACTTTATATATGGAGAAATGTGGTGTACTATAGCTATGTTTTTTTTTTGAATACTTCTTATAACAGATCTTAGAATTTTGTATTTGCCAAGCTTTGGAATTCAGTTAACATTCTTTTGAAAAGGAAAACCAACAACAAGGTTTTGAAGTGCCGTAAGTAAAGCTTTCACTGGGAATTATTACTTCAGGAACAGTGTGGGCATAGAAATAGCAGTAAATTTTATTATACTCAGTAATTTGTATAACGAAAGAAAATGTGATTTTATATTGCTCTTATGCCATTGATGTATAGTAAGCAAAGTATTGTCTCAATCAGTTGTTGCTGATTGCCATTTTTGTTGTTGTTGTTGTTGTTGTTGTTTTCCTAAATTGGAACAGACAATCTGTGGCCCACTGTGTTTGGTCAATTTTGGATAGTCTGGCCTAAATAAACTGTTTGAGGCTTGGAAATTGTTTAGCATCTTCTATAATTTGTCTGGTACCACTTCGATCTTCTTAAATAAAGTTCTTACATTTTATTTAGTGTCCAGTGTAAGGAATAATAAAGTTTTGTCTCTAAAAAGGAAACTGATATTTAGCAGATGTTATAATTGGATGGTCAAAACTACGACACTTTCAGTGAACTTTTGTATCTCTAAGTGTAAGCTAATAATGATTTCAATATCTGTGGAATATTCATTGGTTTAAGAGATTGTATTAGACTTCATAGAATTTTTCTCTGTGTATAGTTGTGTGTACTGGCTGAATAAAATGAAACCAGTTCTTTTTGTGTTTGCTAGTTTGGACAATGCATTCCACAGATATTGATAGCAGGTGCCTTTTTTTTTATATTTAGTTTGTGCATATTTTCCTCTGATACTCCTGACAGTATAATATATACATGGACCAGCAGCATACGTCCTACAGCACTATGTTTTGGCACTTGGATAAATTAAGTATTCAGCTTAATCCATGAACATACAGTGATTACACGACTGTTGTGGTGAATAATATTCCATGCATTTGGACAGGATTGGGAAGAATCTGACATTTCTGAGAAACTTACTCCAGCCATTTCTAAATTTTGTTTAACGTGCATCTTTATTATGTTTGAAGGCTAATGGGAGGATTACACAATAGTATTGTTGTTGCTTTCCTAGGCATTTGTTTTGAAGATTGTGAAATTAGCTACACAAACAGTTTTTGTGTATATACATTTGCAGGGCTGTTTGTTTTTGCAAGAAATATAAATGTTTGCATCAGGAAAGTCTAGGAAACACAATTATGGTACTTGAAGTTAAACACAGTAACAAAAATGTTATATAATATACAATCATATATATAGTATACAAATTTCATAATAATCTAATAAACTCTGATCCTGTATCAGTGGCATAGCTACAGGGGGGGCTGGGGGGGCTAGAGCCCCCCACTTTTATAATAAGTGGGGCTAAGCCCCCCCCACTTTTATACCAACTATACAATACACATGTATTGAATATAAGTAACCAGACACATTTGTATTTACCTGATTTTCACATTATATTCATAAATGCCAATCAAAAGATATGGTAATTACTTGTAAGGACATGCTACCATCTATACATAAATTACTTCGTCTTATGTGTACAATTCCGATAACCTCTGCCACCTCTGAACGAACATTTTCAACTATGAAGAGAATAAATACTTACTTACGTTCAAGTATGACAGAAAAACGTTTAATTAACTGTTTACTTTTAAATGCTCACAAAGAGCTTACAGAAAACTTGGATTTAATTTTGATAGCTGAAGAATTTGTTGAAAAACTTGAAAGAAAAAGATACTTTGGCAATTTTTAATTTTTGTTTAACTTACTACAATAGTGAAATAATTGTGCATTACATTATATTAACCTTAATGTAGTGATTGCTTTGGCACGATATCAGCCCCCCCACTTTAGGTGAGCTAGCTAAGCCTCTGTGTATTTCCTCAGGCATTTCACTGATAAATGATATGTAGTAGTATGTATGTACATGTAAAACACTATGGAATTACCGAAATGCTGAGAATTAGCTGATTCAAATACCAAATACCAAGTTATCTGAAACCATGTTACTAGGTGCCTGAATGTGTTATATTTTTATGTTAGAAGGGTGTGGATATATGAATAATGGATAGTTCTGATAACATGATTTTAAGATTAGAACATTGTTAATCTGGTGTATTTATCAAGAATCAAGAAGATGAAGAAAACGGACTTTAGTGTGGTAGACCACAATTAACGGTTTTTCACAACTTAATCCTTGTTATTATAAAACACAGTGTTCCATCTAATAGAGCTGCTAATGGACTACTTGCGAGTTAATTAGTGAGCTGATTGTTTGTTGACTCTACACTGTGCACTATCCCAAACTCAACACACTCAGGTTCAAATTTTGTCTTCATCTCACTCAAATTGTCATATTGGTGGCATATAAAAAAATCTGCCTATTTGGTAGTATGTTATAACCAAATACACATCATAAATCAGAAGCATTTTGTGTACTATACAAAATAAAGGAATCTAGATATCTACTTCTAACTAGGATTGTTAATACGTAAAGCTGATTGTCAAATCAATACATTATTACACAATAAAAAAATAACACTAGTGAGTTCAGCTAATGCTTGATTGTTGTCTGACAACTACAACAAAAAGTAATCATAACATAAATTGTAGGGGAATGTTGCAATTTGTGTTCTTTCATTTTATGTAAATATCCATTAATGATACTAGCTTGTCTTCATGCTGCAAAGTGTTAACAGCACACAGCCTTATCTCAAGGTCATCTCTGGTAGTTTGAGGTAGATTCTTACAGAACCACGGAGGAGAATTGAGTCCACAGCATGTGCTACTGGCAGGACATCCTTGGCCATCCCATAATGGATCGTCTGGGTAATGCTCAGTTGATCCATCAAAACAACAGTTTCCCTGGGAATGTTTTCCTGATTCACAAAAATAATCATTGCCGATGAAAGAAGGAACTTGATAAGGCCAGTTGAAATGGATATTCGTACAGGGACACAAATGGTTATTATTTAAGCCAGTAGTGCAATTATATTCAAGAGCAGCTGCAAATGTCCAAATGTGTTGCCGTGATCCTGGCACTCCGTGTGTAATAGACACTCCTGATACATAGACTGACTCTATGTTATTATTCTGAGTATTAAATGCTGTTGCTACTCCTTTCTGATATGCAATGATTTTCCCACACACATAGGAGTAGGTACGTCCATTGACTGGGTAGGTCACAGAGTCACATGTATACCATCCTGTAGATGTGCGTCCACATCCTCTCACAGGAGATGTAGTGAGTCTCCAATTGGAGGGACACTGTTGGTTAGTGTCTGACATATCCAGGTATACTACTCTAGTCCAGCCTGGACCTCCACAGGAACATGGTCTATAGCCCATGAGAGCATCTCTAACTCTGTTATGTTCCTCTTGGATGAAACTCTCTGAAGGGCAGGCAGTTGAGAACACAGTGCCAGGGAGATAATTGAGAGTAGAAACTCTGTCTATCCAAACCAAGTACAAAGCCAGCAAAACAAAACAGTCTTCACCATCTTCATAAGAGTGGTTTGTTTTAGTGTCTCTCTATTGAGGTATGCAGCTATTGCAAAGTCCAAATATAGCATGTTTATACAAGATTGTAAAAAACAACAACAGAGAGCTAAATCAACATGTTTAGACAAGTTAGAACATTGTTGAGAACAGCAAAAACAGTGAATGACTGAACGAAAGTTTAATAACCACATGTGAAATAGTATCAGAATGACTACCAAATCTCTTGAATATTTAAGTCAAATCTATCTAGCTATTTATAAGTAATGTGTATCAATTTTGAGTGTGTTACAATCATGCATTCAATTAGAATATTGAACACTTGTTTTTTTATGTATTTTCACATTATTAGGCACATGTCCTAATTAACACTCAATCACATGCATTATTCATGTAGAGCTAGCCAGGCACCCTAGCTGCTTGATACTTTGAATTTGTTACAAGATTGAGGGGTGGAGATGGGTTTAAGGTAGCTAACTGATCTCTCTCTACCAAATACAGGTTCTATTTTTGTATACATGAATAAAATATTAGATATCAAGTTTTATACTTTAATAGAGGCATCTTGAACAAAAACTTGGCAAAATACTTTAGCATCCAATTTACAGTAAGTGATAAGTATACAAGTAGTTATGGTTTGTATATTCAGCAATTGGAAATGAACTTAATTAATGTACAGTGTTATCTGTCACCATTCTTCAGCTTACTGAGGTCAGACTTCTCTAAGCCTTGTAGCATTATGTATTCATTCTCAGTCCAGGAACACTTTCGAAAATATTTTCTTTGCAGTTATTTTTAATTTCATTTATACAGCTATATAGAGTGACTGAATTACAGGATTAATTATTGCAACCTTTGACATGTGACAGAGTTAAGAATTAAATTAATATTTCAAATACGTGTTTGCAAAATCAGATAGCTCATTTTTCTGACAATCTGGGTTAAAGTATGCCAAACCTTTCCCCCACTCTTGTCCATTAATCTCATTGGGCAACAGCTAAACTACCTTACAAAAGTAAACACTGAAAACTTTACGAGCAGCACTACAAAAACAAACATACTGCTAATGACTCCCAATTAGCAAGTCTGTTGTGATTAATATCCAGACCACTTCAAGTGGAAGTGTCCATCTTCACTTCTGGGTAAAGTTTCCAACAATATTTCATTGTGCTACATATTTTCACCTTATGTGACTTTATCTCTTCCCACTTAGTTATTAATTGCATTAATATTGTAAAGTTTACTGTCTGGCAATAAAAATCCATTTTCTAGTTGTATTGACATGTGATAATTTGACCACAACATAAACTTTTTTACATGATATGGTTCTTTCAGTTATGTTTTTCATGATAGTGAGATTTCTCAGCTAATTGACGCGATCAAAACCAATCAAAATAAATCAGCACACATTTTAGCAATCAAATTTAACTTAACGTTTTTCAGTTTATGGTCTACTAGTCTGTTCTACACAAAAAAATGATACATACTTGCAACTGATTTTCACTTGCTATAATTTTTTTTGTAGCATTGCAATAAATAAATCTATCAAAGTATCAAATTTGCCTTCACTATAACCTTTGTATACAATCATGAAAATACTAGAGTCTAAATCTAACTTCAAATAGTATAATAATAGAAGTTGTTCCTTTTAAATCATTAGTTCTACATCTCTTGATTACTATCCTAATAAAATTTAGTACAATTATTTTGTAGCAGTGATAGTTGGTCAAGATTTGTTAGAATTCCTATGCCAACTACAATTTTGCAATTATCTTGCTACTGCTATTAGTATTATTACTGTTTCAATTCTTTGACGAGAGCAAAACACCTAAATATAACAAACAAGTACATGGAAAATAAATGGACATTGTTTGCACAGTTTAGGAAAAAATAAACATTACACTAATTACTTACTTGAGCATGTATGCTATGATTACAACTGGTTGTCTGAAGATTTCTTGTTAAACATTTCCACAACATAGTTTTGTTTACTTTAGATAATAATTAGTAGATACTATTAAGTGCAAATGACCCTAGACAGTTGAAGATTTATTCACGAACCATGAAGTTATTAAGGATTTCTGTGCTTGGCTGGCTTTGCACGGTTTGCATAGTCAATGCTCTTGCACTTGGTCGTGTACCAGGTTCTGTATTCTCAACTACCTGCCCACCCAATGGTGCCATTCAAGAAGAGCAGAAAAAAATAAAAAATTACTTGATACACCACTATGACAGAACTTCCATGTTCCTATGGAGGTGTTGGAAACTGGACTAGAGTAGCCTACCTGAATATGTCAGACACTAACCAGCAGTGTCCCTCCAATTGGAGACTCACTTCATCTCCTGTGAGAGGATGTGGACGATCATCTAGTGAATGGTCTACATGTGACTCTGTAATCTACCCAGTCAATGGACGCACCTACTCCTCTGTGTGTGGTAGAATCAATGCTTATCAAAAGGGACGTGAAAATGCATTCTATATACAACGTGATAACATTGAGTCAACATATGTATCAGGAGTATCCATTACTCATGGAGCACCGGGATCACGACGACACATTTGGACATTTGCTGCTGCTCTTGGTTACCACTGTCCTGACTTCAGCCACCATTTATGTCCTTGTTCTAACAACACTGCGGAGTGGCCCTATAGAGTTCCTTCATTTATAGGCAATGATTATTTTTGTGAAGCAGGAAGACATATCGCAGGTGATTGCACTAATGAGTACGGATCATACTATCCTGATGATGTACTATGGGATGGACAAGGATGCCCTGCCAGTAGTACCTGCTGTGGACTGAACTCTCCTCCGTGGTTCTGCACTACTTTACCTGATACTACAAGTGATGACTTGGAGATAAGGCTGTGTGGTATTAACTCAGTATCTATTGAAGACACTCTTTTATCATCAGTGGATATTTATGTGAAATGAAGAGGACATGTTTACAATTATAAATTTATGGACAAATACACATCTTTGCCAGATTAATTTAATAACTTCACAATAGTAGTTGGATTTCTTGTATAGTAAATAATATTCTATGTAGTATTTTTTTGTGCGGAGATATATTGCCATCTTATTCTTAAAATTTTTTAATGCTGTGTCTTGGGACAGTTGGTTTAGAATCTGACAGTAGTAAACCTCAAACCGTGTGATGAGGCAATAAACTCATACTCGTAGCCATAGCACAGTAATTTATATTGTCAATAAAGTGATGGAATTATCATGTGACTGTTCAAAGTGATAAATAGTACAGTTGTCGTATTTACTACATTATTTTCCAGTTCACTCAGCACTGACTAAATTGAAGCTGTCTAGACAAATCATAGCATTGAATCTGTCAGTTGGTAAAGTGTATAATATAAGGTGATGATACACAAACAAATCAATGGATATTGTTTATACGTATGTATTATATACTGAACATGGCCTAATACCTGTTGCCACGTAAGAAATGCATTAAAGTTAACATGATGTGGCTGGCAATATTTTCCCATATCACCTGTGTTCAGAGTTATCACGTTGGGTTATTACACCCTCCCAGGTTATACAAATATTTATTGCACAAGAAACTCATTGCTATGGTATTCACAATGAGCAGTACATAAAAAATTTATTATTCATTGATTACCACAGGATATCACTCGTATGATTGGCTGTATTTACACTCGTGGCTGTGGCACTCGCATAGAAACTAAGCCAACAGACTCGTGATATTCTCCTGTATCAAATGAATAATATATAATTTATTATTTATTGAACAGGACCTAATACCTGTTGCCACATAGGAAATGCATTAAAGTAAACAGGATGTGGCTTAAGGCAATAAATATATATATATTTTTCATTTGATACAGGAGAATATCACGAGTCTGTTGGCTTAGTATTAGATAATAATAATCAGTAAAGACATCATCTAATGGAAAAGAGCAATGAATATTGTTATAATAGCAAATTTTTCTCGTTCTAACAGCCAATATTGTTAATTATAACTTAATTAAAGGGTTACGTTTTAATTTTGGCAGTTAGAACGAGAAAAATGTGCTATTATTATGATTATTTCAGCCGAGAATGACTGAATCATAAATATGTATTGTTATTAGTCCTTTCTCCATATGCACTGATTCTACCACATACAGAGGAGTAGGTACGACCATTACTGAAAAGGTGACAGAGTCATATGTACTCCAATTCATCATAAGATTGTCCACATCCTCTCACAGGAGATGTAGTGAGAGTCTAGTGTATTCCAAATGTATTAACTTGTCCAACCATGCTGATTACTTTGCAGAAAATTGTATACACATGCTTGTTTGGAGTTTTGCAATAGCTTCAATAGTAGTTTAGTTAAAGCATTAGGTTGGGTTAGCCATGATGGAGGGGGGGGGGGGGGGGGGGGGGGGGGGGGGGGGGGGGGGGAAGGGAAGCAGAGTTGTGCACCAGGTGTTGGTGCATCCCCACTTTTTACACCTCATTTAGCTCTAATGATGTCCAACAATATGTGTCAATTTATATTGCTTTCGCATCTATTCATACTCAGAACTAAGAACTATGTTCTAGAACTTTTCACTCCAGTTAGTCAGCTTCTTCAGTTATTGTGTGAATGGGTTTTGTGTTAATTTAATTACAGCTACAAAATCATAATACTATAATGCTTCACACAAACATTAAAAAAATTGCTTTCAAGGTAACAGCATGGGCAAGCCATTAATAAAATTGATGTTAATTCACGTGAATTTGATGGTGCTCTTACAATTCAGTTAAACATAAACATTTTGCTCAGCTACCAGAGTCTGTACATTGAGCTGTAGTAACTGAAGCCATCTAGCTGATGTTCATCATCATTTGTAAATGTATTAGTGATACATGCCCGTAGCCAGGGGGGGTTCGAGGGGTTCAGTCGAACCCCCCTTTAGAGTGACCGGAAGCAAATATTTTAGCCACACCCCACATATAACTTCTGGAATATCATCGTCTGTTCAATCGTGCTGAACCTGCCTTGAATTCTCTGCTGTTTCTGGCCTAGTCTGAGTCTAAGTGACCTAATAAACATTCAGCTCCATGGATACAAAATTTCGCTCTCATATCAGCATGAGTAAAGCTTGTTACGTTACATTCTTTATAAAGTGTAATGTAATGCATAGTAAGAATAATAGCACCGGTAAGCGTGCGATTCGATATTAATAGCACAGGCAACGGATTTTTTTCAACAGATTAGAAAGGGAGTCTTCCAGCCTTCGGAAGTGTCTGAGAAAGTTAAACCTCAAATATACAGATAGTAAGTCCACTATCTAGTGTAGCTACACAGCAAATGAATAAAAAAAACTGGCCTACTACAACTGTACATTTCCAAGGCTAGAGCTGCATGTTTGCGCACTTACTCTTACTACCGTGTCTTTTCACTTTGTTCCGTGCTATTTCACTTAGTTATAGCGATTTTTCCAAAGCATTTCGAACAGACAGTTTACACGCCGTACTATTAAATAACTTGTAAATCATTGCATATCAGAAAGGACAAGTAACAGCATTTTATACTCAGTATAATGACATAGAGTCAGTCTATATAATTGGCGAGCGAGCTTAGCGAGCGAGACACTTACAGGGGTAACACAATCGAAAATCGGGGATGTTAGTTTATTGGCGAGCGAGCGTAGCGAGCGAGACACTAACAGGGGTAACACAATCGAAAATCGGGGATGTTTGTTTATTGGCGAGCGAGCGTAGCGAGTGAGACACTTACAGGGGTAACACAATTGAAAATCGGGGATGTTTATTTGTTTATATATATGTTTGGACGTACGTAAGGCATTTTTGTACTTTGACCCTCGCGTTTTTGTGTAAGTTCGGTGGTCGACCCCGTCCCAAACTTCACTAAACAGAATCTTCCATTTATCGATCAGTACCCGTATCACCCTAGAAATTGAATTGTTTACTGTTTTGAATTCTTTTACGGGTGCAGTTAAAACGTGAAAACTTACGGGACTTCCATTTCTATTCGAGTTAGTAACGGTGGTAAGTCAATGCGCTCTTTGGCATGGTTATAAGCCGTACGCAACAGTATTTACTTGAAAATGCATTGTCCACTAGACTAACCCCGAAGGTAAGTCTTGTATAGGTGTGTCCAGTTGTGTCAAAGCATTGTGCTTTACAGCCACTATTTAGCTAAAGAATATCACAAAGAAAACGTTTAAATAGCGTGTATTGTTTTGTTGTTGTTGTTTTCCTTCAATTCAAACAGTTGCAGCGAGTTGTTACTATGGTACTGAAATCCCTTTACAGTGTATGCCTAATTTAAAACTGGACCTTATTTTCAGTAGCTTCAGTGTTGGAAGTCAAAATTATTCATATAAAAATAGTATAGTCTTTAGGCTCGCTCGCCATTTGTGCTCAAGCACATCACTAGTTTATTGGCGAGCTAGCGTAGCGAGCGAGACACTTACAGGGGTAAAAATGAAAAAATCGGGGATGTTTGTTTGTTTATATATATGGACGTACGTATGTCATTTTGTACTTTGACCCTCCGTATTTTTGTGTTCGCTCCGCGTTCGACCCGTCCCAAACTTCACTAAACAGAATCCTCCGGCTTAGCGACCATTACCCGTATCACCTTAGAAATTGAATTGTTTACCGCTTTGAATTCTTTTGCGGGTGCAGTTAAAACTCAAAAACTTATGGGAGCTCCATTTTTCGAGTTAGTGGCGGTGGTAAGTTAATACGGTATTTGTCACAGTTATAAGCCCTACTCAACAGTATTTACTTAAAAATTCATTGTCCGCTAGACTTACCAGGAAGGTAAGTCTTGCGTAGGTATGTTCAGTTGTGTGAAAGTATTGTGCGTTACAACTACTATTAAGAATATCACAAAGAAAATTTTAAATAACGTGATTTGAATTTGTTGCTTCTTTTTCAATTCAAACTGTTGCGGGAGCGGTTACTATGACATTGAAACCCCTTTAACGCATACGTAATTTAAAAACTCGACTTTATTTTAGTAGCTTGAGTGTTAGTTGTTAAAATCAAATTTAACAATAGTGTAGTTTAAGGCTCGCTCGCCATTTGTGCTCAAGCACACCACTAGTTTATTTATATATATGGACGTACGTATGTCATTTTGTACTTTGACCCTCCGTATTTTTGTGTTCGCTCAGAGTTCGACCCCGTCCCAAACTTCACTAAACAGAATCCTCCGGTTTAGCGACCATTACCCGTATCACCTTAGAAATTGAATTGTTTACGGCTTTGAATTTTTTTGTGGGTGCAGTTAAAACTCAAAATCTTATGGGAGCTCCATTTCTATTCGAGTTAGTGGCGCTTCTTTTTCAATTCAAACTGTTGCGGGAGCGGTTACTATGACATTGAAACCCCTTTACCTCAACGTAATTTAAAAACTCGACTTTATTTTAATAGCTGGAGTGTTAGTTGTTAAAATCAAATTAAACAAAGGCTCGCTCGCCATTTGTGCTCAAGCACACCACTAGTTTATTTATTTATTTGTATATATGTATGGACGTACGTAAGGCATTTTTGTACTTTGACCCTCGCGTTTTTTGTGTTAGTTCGGTTGTCGATCCTGTCCCAAATTGCACTAAACAGAATCCTCTGGTTTATCGATCAGTACCCGTATCACCCTAGAAATTGAATTGTTTACCGTTTTGAATTCTTTTGCGGGTGCAGTTAAAACTTGACAACTTAAGGGACTTCCATTTCTATTCGAGTTAGTGGCGGTGGTAAGTCAATGCGCTCTTTGTCATGGTTATAAGCCGTGCGCACAGTATTTACCTGAAAATACATTGTCCACTAGACTACTGCGAAGGTAAGTCTGTGTAGGTGCATGTCCAGCTGTGTCAAAGCATTGTGTGTTACAACCACTACTTAGCTAAAGAATATCACAAAGAAAACTTTTAAATAACGTGTAGTGTTTTGTTGTTGTTGTTTTTTCCTTCATTTCAAGCAGTTGCAGAGAGTTGTTACTATGGCACTGAAATCCCTTTACCCTGTATGCTAAATAAAATAACTTGACCTTATTTTCAGTAGCTTCAGTGTTAGAAGTCAATAAAAATAGTATAGTCTTTAGGCTCGCTCGCCATTTGTGCTCAAGCACACCACTAGTAGATAGACAACGAAATCGAGGGATCTACCGCCCACAGAACCTCGAGGGCTGCGCGCTGTACCGTCCCGAGCGTAGCGAGGGCGATACCAGCGGCCCGAGGGGTTCGAGGGGCGGTAGTTCCCGAGATTTCGTTGTCTATCTGTTTTAGAACGTAGCAACTATAGCCTTAGTTACCAAATATTTTTTCTATCCTTCGTTCTATGTTGACACTCTACGACAAAGACGGCAGAGACATTACGGAGAGGTGTCCAGTAATTGCAGCAATTCTGAGGAGCCACGGCGCATAGAATATTTTTATGTGTTGTGCGCTCGACTCTAGTGAACCGGCGAAGGTGATGTGATTAGAGTCTGGAGAATCAATATCACTGCGTTTTCAGCGAACTTAGTTAAAAAGAACATTCCAGCCCACCCGTCTACACTACCTTATATTTTTAGCATTTCAGCTCAATTGGTGAGATAAAATTTACAAAACGGCTTGTCTCTCCTAAATCTTTTTTCAACCAGCTACTCTTCCACCTTCTTCAACTCAATCATCTCTCCATTATTTAGCTCCTCACAGTCAGCTCTCCCCAGTCTAGCTCCTCACCGTCAACTTTCAAGTCAAGCCCCTCACAATCAGTACTCTAGCTTTGCTTTTTGCAGTCAATCTCCGGTCTAGCTTAGCTTTTGAATCAATATTTGGTCAACCTTTACATGATGATGAAATTTTGAAAGATGCAAGTGCAAAAAGTTTGTATTTATAGTATCTGACATTGATGAACAGCTTGGATGGATAAGGAAGGATTTTGATTACATAAGCAAAATACAACGAAAATACCATGAATGTAGTGCTTTTACATTGCAAACAATACACTAGAAGTGGTGCCTTTAATTTTCATAACTGTAGTGATATAAACATCCACAAGAATAGTACTAAAACTTTTAAAATAACATATGCAACATATATAACTGCTTTTTTATTGTTCATTATGTTATTGGTTTCTTTCTCACTTTCTCATTTTGGTGATGATTGTATTAGTTAAGAAAAATATTGTTAGTGTGCAAGGCATACGACGATGAATCCATCTTATCTTTCGCATCTGACAGGAAAACCGTGCAAACAACATTCTTGCACCATAGATGAAATAAAAATTCTTTAATTAATGCTTGCACGACTCATAAACCAAAAAAAAAATGCTAGAAGGGAGGATACTATTAGCCAGAAGGGAGGATACTATCAGTAGTATCCTCCCTTCTGGCATTTAGTATCCTCCCTTCTGGCATTTAGTATCCCTGTGCGCTCACTTGAACAACACTATGCTGGATAGAATGCCTACTTCACAATACATAAATGGGGTTAGCTATGTTCTAAGTATCAGGAGTGTCCATTACACATGGAGTATCAGGATCACCGCAACACATTTGGACATTTGCAGCAGCACTTGAATATAATTGCACTACTTATAATAACCATTTGTGTCCCTGTACGAATATCCATTTCAACTGGCCTTATCAAGTTCCCTCTTTCATCGGCAATGATTATTTTTGTGAATCAGGAAAACATTCCCAGGGAAACCGTTGTTATGATGGATCAATTGAGCATTACCCAGACGATCCATTATGGGATGGCCAAGGATGTCCTGCCAGTAGCACATGCTGTGGACTCAATTCTCCTTGTAAGAATCTACCTCAAGCTACCAGAGATGACCTTGAGATAAGGCTGTGTGCTGTTAACACTTTGCAACATGAAGACACGCTAGTATCATTAATGGATACTTGCATAAAATGAACACTAATTGCAACATTCCCCTACAATTTATATTATGATTAATTTTTGTTGTAGTTATTAGACAACAATCAAGCATTATAGCTAAACTCATTAGTGTTTTTAATGAAAGGCAATGTATAATGATTCGACAATCTGCTTTACGTATTAACAATCCTGGTTAGAAGTAAATGGTTATAACACCTAATTTGTTTCCTCATTAATTCTTCTACAATACTAAAAAACAAAAGATAAGTGCACTAAAGCTTATAATTTGTTATTCTACTTCAAAACTATAATTCAATCAACAATGTTGATATTCGAGAGAAAAGCGGTATTATTCTCATGTAACCAGGCTTCTATCCACTGCGGTGAGCTGTACATAAACAGTGCAACATTAATATGCCGTAATCGTACTACAAGTTATTTAATAGTACGGCGTGTAAACTGTCTGTTCGAAATGCTTTGGAAAAATCGCTATAACTAAGTGAAATAGCACGGAACAAAGTGAAAAGACACGGTAGTAAGAGTAAGTGCGCAAACATGCAGCTCTAGCCTTGGAAATGTACAGTTGTAGTAGGCCAGTTTTTTTTATTCATTTGCTGTGTAGCTACACTAGATAGTGGACTTACTATCTGTATATTTGAGGTTTAACTTTCTCAGACACTTCCGAAGGCTGGAAGACTCCCTTTCTAATCTGTTGAAAAAAATCCGTTGCCTGTGCTATTAATATCGAATCGCACGCTTACCGGTGCTATTATTCTTACTATGCATTACGTTACACTTTATAAAGAATGTAACGTAGCAAGCTTTACTCATGAGAGCGAAATTTTGTATCCATGGAGCTGAATGTTTATTAGGTCACTTAGACTCAGACTAGGCCAGAAACAGCAGAGAATTCAAGTGCAGGTTCAGCACGATTGAACAGACGATGATATTCCAGAAGTTATATGTGGGGTGTGGCTAAAATATTTGCTTCCGGTCACTCAAAAGGGGGGTTCGACCGAACCCCTCGA
>WLWD01000764.1_pt1 | contig 57038 bp, 45 predicted proteins | sample 6712731 | NCBI WGS metagenome assembly WLWD01 (sample SAMN12718690, study PRJNA576275) | sponge metagenome | isolation source: marine sponge | host: Mycale hentscheli | place: New Zealand: South Island, Marlborough, Capsize Point | collected 2014-11-01 | reverse complement strand
CCCCCCCCCCCCCCCCCCCCCTCCCCCCCTATCTGAGTAATCTCAACATATCGGGTAATTTATTCGGATGTTTTCAAAGTGCCACATTCTGTTGTGTGTGGTATGTCTATAAACCACTTGTTAAATGTAGCCCTAGAAATTCCAGTGTCCCCGCCTCTCTAAATATTTTCCCATGGTAAGGCCAAGATCTCTAACCAATGGACACAGTCTATGAAATGGTCCATTGACTACAAGCCAAATGAGGCAATCTCTTAGTCAGCTGTCTGTCAGATGTTGTGAAATATTCCTGAAGGAGAGACTGTGAGAAAAATTTAGCAACAACCATAACAACAGCAAGAACAACAACAAAACACAGACATTTGTAGTTGTTGTTTTTTTGTTTTGTTTTTTGCTTATAAGCCTTATTTGTCAATGGTTTTAATTTAATACATAGTAATTGATTTTTTTATACAGTAAGTGTAAATTATACTGCAGCACACTGCAGTAGTTAACACTCCGCTTCTGTTAGAAATTATCAGCACTTACATAGCTAAGTCAATGAATATGCATACATAGCTAGTACTAGCTAAAAATCATAGCAGTAATAGGTCAACGTAACTCAAAATTATTCAGATATTATTCAGGATTTATATCCATAACTTCACCCTTTGTCCTTTGTTGCTTGTTTTTGCTTTTAAACTTTTACCTCTGAACAGTTAAACACATGCACACACGGGGAAATGCATGAGTGTGTGTGCGTGTGTTTGTATGTACACGCATCACATGACATGCGCCTGAATATACGCACACGCATGCACAAGCACACATTTTCCATGAAAATAATAACCCTCATAGCATAACTAAAACTTGTTATCAATTCCAGTGCATGACCTAATTCAATCCTGAGGCATTACTTAATCGGAAAAACCATTTAAATGTCTAAACAAGTAAAGTTCAGTCGTTCATGCCTCATTTGTTTTGGTAATGTAGGATATCGACCACACGAAAAAAAATGGAGGTATTGAGACAATCAAATCTCAAGTACTCCAAATTGAGGCTGAGTAATTGAACACAATTATGTCAATCCATGAATCTCATTAGGCCTATTTCATCAAGATAAGGGTCAGAGAAGATGTGATTGGAGGGGAGGGATTGGGTCATAGGATTGGGTCACAGTGTAGGTAATAAAACATGTAACAGGTTTATCTATGGAGGATAGCCATATACTCTCTCCCTGTTACTTAGTGGCAAACATTTGTTAAACTTTACTACTGCAGTAGCAATAGTGGTAACAAGCTTACATATAGCTAATATTCTGTTCTCAAGTAGCGTACTACCTGAAGTAGTTGAATAGAAAGAATTTTTACTACCTTATGGGCAGTATAAGTCATGCATAATTAGAAGAATACATCTCAAAAGAGCTGTCCGTAAGCATAGAAATTACTGTTCTGCTGCTAGGCAGCTAATTGACTAATCAATTGCAGCTACTTTTGCCAATCTTAAATTTATAACCATGGCCCAAAACAATCATAATTTGCTTTGTCCAATTCAATACTATAGTAGGATGTCAGTAATTGGATCGTCAGTTATCCGAACACTTCATTTAACCAAACACCCAAAATCTAACAGTACCATGTGCAGATGTTAAGAATTACTTGACCACGCCCCTTCATTAGTGCTTTTATAATAAATTTTCTATGGCGTTCAGTTATCTGAACATTTCAGTTATCCGAACACCTCTCAGTCCCAACTTGTTCAGATAACTGACATTCTACTATACACAGCTGATAAGCTACAATTGTACTCCACTATTTGAAGAGTTGGTAATATATATACAGTACCTTGGTTTGTAGCTGCCTCTGAATTTGAGTGATTGGGATATGGCAATAGACAAAGATCTCATCCATTCAATCTGACAGAAATAACATACAAACCAATCAATATCCTTGAGTAGTTGAAATGAAGAGGAGACAAGGAAAGATATTAGGAGTAAGAGGATATTGAACTCACTTTAGACCTGTGTGATTCAGATTGTAGTGTGTACTTCATCTCTGGTGTGATGAGGATGAAGCAGTTTCTGCCACTAAAGTTTAAGAGTGTCATTTAACACTATTTCAAAACAATTATAGGGATGCATAGATAGCTAGATAGATAACTAAATTTAAGCCATTATTAGCAATAATTACACACATGAAATTATGTAGAATATTAAATTACAGTAAAACTTTGCAGAATTAGTGCTTATTAACAGTTGAAGTTCCAGTAATTTTTTTCATGTATTTAATTTGACTGAATCATATTTATCATAGGGACTAGCAGCCTGTTGTCAAAACATACTCATGCAGTCATGCTGTTACAATAAATTTAATTACAGGGTGGTTCTTAATAAATGAATTATCTAGCATGCTCACTTTATTCTTGCAGCTTCGTCATCGGTCAGGTCAGAAACCCAAACAAACTTCAGACTGTGCTTGCAGTTCACTTTGGGCTTCCTGAAAAGCCTTCTCCCGACAGATTTTAAGACAACAGCACCGCGATCCACTTCAACTCGTACGGAGATGGGGTGAGCCTTATCTCCAGATGGAATTAAGGTGAGCAAGTCAGCTTTGGAAACGATTCTTTTTTCATCCCTCCGCTGGAGAGACATGACTGAACTGCTCAGAGCGAATTTGCAGGAATTTCGCGGTTGCGCGTTGTGGCGGCTTATTATGCTTTGGGAGGTTGGGCTACTTCCGCTAGAAAGGGTGTGGCTACTCATATTGTCATTGCGCGCGTCTGAGAGGAGTGGCTGTATAATTGTCCACGACACGTGGTAAATAATCTCTTAGAGAACCGAGTTTATTGTATATAAAAATATTTTGTATAGAAGGGCTTTGAATATGGGTAAGGAAAAGAGAAGCTAAGAGACACCAGTGGCTAGCCCAACAAATTTTGGAAGGGGACCAACTCCGAGCTAGGAGAAGATTACCCAAAGAAGACAAGAAAGTGAAGAGTACGTAGAGGGAAGTATATCCAGAAAGATTCTACAGCAAGAGAGACTGCAACAGGAAGAACTAGAAGAGGAGTTTGGTATAGGAAGTACCAAGCCATCAGGTGGTAGAACTATATTGGGAGGTGGAAAAGACAAAGGGAAGTCTTTGTTGCGTGAAAGAAATGGCGACAATGGAAGTGAAGATGAATCAGGTACACAAGGAGACCTTCAAGTAGCACAAGCTGATGATGATTTCTGCCCAGTAGTGTCAGCAGCTGATATGCCTGCGGGAACGCCAAAAATAGATGAAATGGTGGAGTCAGTTTTTAAAAGTGTGGGGAAAATTTTGTCAAAATATTGGTCAGGGAAATTCCCGAAAGCGTTCAAAGTATACCTTCTCTGTCTAATTGGGAGGAAATACTAAATATGACTGAGCCAGAGAATTGGTCGGTTGCGTCTGTTTCAGGCTACCAGAGTGTTTTGTTCCAATATGAACTCTGCCAAAGTCCAACGGTTTTATAACTTGGTGTTTCTCCCTCGTGTTCGTGATTACATTTCCGAGTACAACTGGTTGAACTTTCACCTGTACATGGCTCTCAGGAAAGCACTGTACAAGCCAGCTGCTTTTTTTTCTCCAGGGCTTTCTTCTTCCTTTGTGTGAATCTGGCACATGTACGCTGCGTGAAGCACTTATCATTGGTAGCGTTCTCGTCCAAAACAGTATTCCTATGCTGCATTGTTCAAGCTAGCGGAAATGGATTATAACAGAGCCAATTCAATCTTCATCAGAACTCTTCTAGATAAGAAATATATGCATTGCCGCATAGAGTAGTTGATGCTGTAGTGTTCCACTTTGTGCGCTTTGCTACGGACGAGCGAGACCTGCCTGTTTTGTGGCACCTGAGCCTTCTAACATTTGTGCAGCGCTACTTTGTCTCAAGAGCAGAAAGATGCCATCCTCCAACTTGTACGCTGTCATGAGCACTACCAGATAACTGCTGAAGTGGGAATTGGTCAACTCCAAGAGTAGAGACTGAACTAATTAGATCATTGCATTTATACATTGTTTATTATTTCTAAATATAACTGAAGTTATCTACCCACTCTCTCAGACCTCCAACGTGTGCCACCAAGATAAATATGGTAAAGGTCGTCTGCGATGCGCTCACATTATTATTAGTGCGCGCATTGTAAGGTGTGGCCTGGCCTGAGGGGTGTGTATGTAGTTATATTTTGCCAGCGTTGCAAATAAATAATACTGGTTAGCAAGTGTAGTTGTTGAATGTTTTATGATGGCTGATAACACAGAAGATCCACCCGATTCTAAGAACACCACAGCCTCGTCGGACTATAATACAGCTCCGAGCGAAGAGGAGCAGATTACTCTCTTCGCTCCTTTCGAGGCTCACAAGGAGCACCCGAAAAAGTTCCAAAAAAGCTCTGAAACTGACAGCGATGTCGCTAGTAAAGAGATAGAATTTCAGAGCTCAAATTCTCAATCTGCTGGCAACGCCAAGGTATTGTTCAGGAAACTGAAGGCCGTAATGAGCTCCGGAGCGTCGAGTGCATCGTCCTATTCGCCCGTATCGACTCCGTCTCCTGCGCAGCAAACTGTTGCCAAAAGAAGCGGCACCAGTAACCCCGGCAACAGACCTAGCGGTCTAAAAGTCCATGTTAACATTTTCCCTTCAGAGAACAGTGGAAAGGAGAGGTCCAAGTATGAGGGGCATAGCTCAAAATTTGCAGGAAATACCCAAGGAGGAGCTGGTCAAATGGCTTCTTCACGAACTTCTGATGGAAGGATCCATGCTACCATTGCTCCATCAGATGATCCAAGGATTTCTCTCACATCATACTCAGATGCTCATCATCACAGAACTGTGCGAGAGAATGGGGACGGCAGACATGAGGGCGGAGGTGCCGGAGGCGGGGCTGGGGGTGTAGCTGTTAATAAATCAGAAATGCTGAAGAGATTCGGGACTATTGCTGACAGCAAAGTACAGGTATGAAACGTGTTGGAAAGTATCAGATGTGTTGTTTTTTTCTTCAATTTTTGAGAACGTGGACACATCTATTTTATTTTTTAGCTACGTACTTCATTGATTGTTGTAGACTTTAGAGAAGTCGTTGAGGTCACCCTTTAGGGTAAATAGTGGAATTATCATTTGATATGTGCGTATCTTCCCTTCAATGTATGTTGAATAATTCAACCTGCATGCAAAAAGGTAGTATTAATTATCCAATAAACCAACGACAGCAGAAACAGTACAATTGAGTTTGTTAATATTTTAACTCAGGAGTAGTCAAGTCAGCGTTCATAGCCAGTCGTTATTGTTGGTGCCGTGAAGTTTACTTAGGAACACATGTAGCTTCTTTCAGGAGACGTTGTCATTTTCTATTGTCCTCTGCTCAATGAAGCTGTATTCACACCGTGTTCTAAGAACATCATTCATTATGGAGAAAGTGAACTTGACTCTATTAGAATCATTGTTTTAGTGCTTTGGTTTATCCCATCTGCAGAGGCAAGACCCTTTACCCAACATCGAGCAGGAGGAAGATTATAGTATTTTATAGTAACATACCAATTTTGCTGTCGTATCAATTTAGTTGTTTCCTTCAAAGTCTGGATAAAAGATAAAAGTAGTTTTTGTATTAAGTTGAGCATACGGAGGGTATAATCGGACTTCCTAGACTAAATAGTCCTTATGTACTTACGTAATACACAGATGCTATTATGAAAATTTTTATAGTGGATGTAATAGGACCAAATTTTACTTGCAGAAGTCATAATGATATGCATCTTGTTTGGATTTCAATCACTCTTTTGTATTTGTGTGTGTACACTATGGGATATTTGTTCCTATAATATCCACCATAAAATGTTTCAGCAAGACATCTATCTTCTACGTAAGTTGGGACTATACCACAGGACAAAAACTTGAACTTCCTGTAGTCATGTATTTAGGACATTTCATACTTTTACCACCTTTCCCTGGAAGATTTAGCTAAATGCCCTGCACTATAGGACATTTAGCTAGTCCCATCCTCTACCTGATAAGTCGGGAACATGAAATTTCCTAAATACGTGACTACCGGAAATTCAAGTTTTTTGCCCTGTGATAGCATAGTCTAGCAAGTAAGACTATCCCTCTGTAAGCGATCTACGAAAACTGTACTTAGTGCAAGTACACAGTGTGTTTTGAATTAATGGAACTCTGGTGCTGAGATAGGCTGACTCAAGTACTATCTACTTAGCTTTGATGCGAGACTGAATGATGGAGTTGGTGGGTTGATGTAGAATCCCTAGGTGTGATGTCTCACAGCATTAGTAGCTTGTTTGGTGAGTGGTCTTGGTTGACATTGGATCCAAGCTATCTATTTTCGCGACAGGTTCCTGGTTCTATAACCAGCCGACCCGGGCTTGTTCGTTGTCAATGGCAGTTTTTAAGTGTGTGTGTGTGTGTGTGTGTGTGTGTGTGCACACGTGTGTGCTTTGTGGTGTAGTGGTTGTGTCCTGGGCTCAGGGCCCGAGGTCCAGAGTTCAAGCCCAACTCAGACAATTTTTCCATCTGATTTTCCATCTGCCTCCCACCAGCCCTACCAGTCCACCCAGCTTTGATTGGGTACCTGGCATTTGCTGGGGTGCAAATTCAAGGCCTTTTCTCATGAACAGCAATGGTCCAGGTGGGACTTCGGGTGCCCACACCACTTGCTGAGAGGAAAGACCTGTTCTCCTGCGAGTTCCGGCTCCAGGAGCTTTGCTTGCATGGCTCACAGTGCCTGCTTAGTGCACAGGCATCCTGGCTCTGCCAGGTGCGCGTGACTGCCTAGCGGCAGCAAGAGAATTTGCATTTTTTTTTTGTGTGTGTGTGCACATATCTAATTTAGATTTGCTGATTCTCATTAATTTGTGAATTCGACTTCTTTTTTTTTTTTTTTAGCAACAATCAAATATTAGGTTGTTTTTTTTTTTAGTAAGAAGTAGAAGGGATGAATATTAGCTGATACAAGTATCATTTTTATGAAAGTGTCTGAGGTAAAGGTGGGGGAACAGTATCTTGAGTTGGTGGCAAAACAGGTGTTAAAGTTGACGCCTTTCGTCTGCAATTGTCTCCAGCTGGTTAAACCACTTGTTCTTGGACATTGCAAACTTCATGGCTCAAATAGCAACAAAAGAGGCATCAATGTTTCCAATAGCTCTGAGAATTATGTCAGAGTATACTGTAAGTGTGTTTAGTTATTGAACATGTATTTGTGTGCATGTCAAACTATGCAAGGTAGTATGTCCGCATTGTGTAGTTTGTTTCTTTAAAAGATGGAATTGTAACACCATATAGTGTGAGCTCTGCAAGTGGGGCTCACTTTCAAAATCATGATGTGCGTAAGTGAGAATGATTCTCAATAATAGATGAGGGTGACCAGGCCGGATAATAGTGTAAAAACTATCATGATAAAACTCAAGGTTTAGTGATGATTGACGACCCTTTACCAGTATATCCAATGAGTTACTCTGTAGAGCAGCATTCTTACCGTATATTAGGACATTGTGTTTGTATGTGTGTGTGTGTGTGTGTGTGAGTAGCTGAGTGTATTACTATATAAGGGATTTCAGAGCAGCTGATGAAGCAGATAAATAACTTGTTTTTCTCCTATGGAAGTGATTTAATTCAGTTCTTCAATTGCCTGCGAGACAACTTGTAAGTGTGTTGTGCTCATCATCCTGGAGCTAGACTAGTGGTGTCAAGAAGTAGGATAGACTGATTGTTATATATACGTAGCTTGCTATCATTTAGTCCATTTTGATGTCAGAGAAGGTTAGCATAGTGATTTTAGATAAAGTTGTTTATGTCCCACAAGTAGTAACTTCAAGACCTTCTACCAGATGCTATCCTAATCGTCAGATCAATGTGTGTGTGTGTGTGTGTGTGTGTGTGTGTGTTTGAGCAGAAGGTTAGCATTTTGCAACAACCTCGACTACACCAGATATTTGGTAATTACATGTGGTTGTACTTGCACAATTTGTTTTCGGCTGTCAAGGATGGAAATTCTTGTGGGTATTGTCAGTTATAAAAGGCAAGTATCTGTCATTAATTTTCATCAAGTAAAATTTTTGCAGTCACAGATTGACTCCGCTATTGAAACCTACTTAACGCACAAGCACTCTGCGTTACACAATCAATGGGCTAAGCGTGCAACTTATTTTTTCTCTGTTTATGCTATTTGAGATGGCTATACTGTCTTACAGTTCAGCGGACCCGTAAAACTGCATTTAGGGTGAATTTTTTCTGAAACAAATCGCACCCACATCACACCCACTTCTGACCTGTCAGTCCCATTTGGTAGAATATAATGTATGATAAAGATCAACATTCAGGTAAATATTGTTTAATAACTTATTCAACAGGGATGGGGGAAGGCGGAGGGGGCTAGGGCCTGTACACCATAACTTTTTAAAAATCCATGACATAATATGTAGTAGAATTTTATATCCTTTCAAGAATGAAATTAAAGGGTGTGGTGTGTGCACTTCTCTTTACCAACATAAGGTATGCATTAGAGGGAAAAAAAAAAGATTTACATTTATAGGAAAAGTTCAAATATTGTAACAAGGGTGGTTCCAGCGCTACTGATGGGGAGGGACCCTATATTATATTTAGGTTACGAAATTTATTAAAGTTGTATATAAATGATTTAGATATTTATGTTTAAATGAAGGGCATAAATTCGCATGCCTAATCAAATTGACTGTATTGGTCCACCTGTACATTCCCCCCCCCCCCAATAAACTTGGTTCAAAAGGGTTGTTTGTGGAGGAGGGGCTTCCTTGCTGTGCCGTGCAGTGCCATAACAAACATTCCAGCTGGTCTTGACTTGGCGAGCTTAGGTGGCGTGTATAAATTTGCAAGAAGCTATAGAAGAAGGAAAGGATCATCAGTGAACTGATTCGCACAATGTTGTGGTTGAAGGTGGAAGTAACTGCAATTGGTAACTATACTTCCAGTGTAGTATAATCCGCCAAGCATAACGGGTTAAGGACAACTACAGTAGGAAAAAATTAAGTTCCAAATTCCGTTCCGTAATACGGCCGTAAAACGGTAGTCTTTTTACCATCGTTTTTACCATTGTGTTCCGTACCATTTTGACTAAACGGCTGACACCGTTTACAAATAAATTAAAAAAACTTGGTGTTTGGGGGTGACGGATTACCACATCAAACATTCTCGTTCCACCTGCTCTATGTGGGCGAGTGATATTCCCTTGTATCAGTCAGGCATACATAACTCTGACTGTTAGTCACGCCCTCGGAAATTATGTCTTCAACACCGCAATCAAATTCTCAAAGTATGTAACACGTGAAAAAATTTACAAATTTTATTCATTGATTTTTTGTATTGGTAGCTCATTAACCGTCAGTCACTGGTGTCCAGTAGACAGAGGTGTCCGGTAGACAGAGGTGTCCGGTAGACAGAGGTGTCCGATAGACAGAGGTGTCCGTAACTTAGAAGAACGGATAAGAGAGGTTCGAGTGATGTATATGTAGGTATATAGAAAAGGAACTTGGGAAGGCAAAATTTGTGCTGGCTAAAGTCCTTGAACGTTAAATGTACATGTAGGTGTAGTGCAAAAAGTACAGTCTGATAGCATTACAGTTAGGAGTACAAGTCATTGCCACACCTACAAACCACACCCATTCACTGACACCTTGTGCACTGTGTAAGAATTAGTTCACAACAATAAACTTTTCATCAACTCTTTTAAGTATCAATTGTCACTACATGTATTCACACTTCAGTCTATTATTATCACTCAGTCTTGCATCATCATTGTCCCTCCATTTTGTGAGCATGCTTAGTTGAGTACTGTGACCATGTGATGTCCAATGTCTCTGTCAGCCTCTGTTAGACTGTACTGGTAGACTTCTTAACTTGTCTTACAAACATAGCATTTGAAGCAAGGCCTAAATAGTTTGTAGGAGAAGGTTGACTTCCAAGTTTACTTCCAAAAGTTGACTTCCTCGATAGCAGGAAGCCAGGGTATAAGTACTCACGTACTCTTGCTCTTGAAAAAGCCATGCCTGGATTTACAGTGTCTATTATCCAGGCAAGGATATATTATTTTAGGGGGAAAGAAAAAAAATTCTCTTTTTATTTTTTATTTTTTTTTTTATTTTACTTTTTTTTTTTTTTTTTGCGGGGGAAAAGGCTTTTTACCTTTTCTTAAGAGCTATTTATAACCCAATAGCACATACATCCACTGGTTTCTTTCTGTTATTCTTCCTTCTCTACTCGTGCAGGACACCAACACGGACCTGAAGAAGTACTGGATGCCGGACAAGGCCTGCAAGGAGTGCTCCAACTGCAGTGTCAAGTTTGGTGTGTTCATTCGTCGCCATCATTGCCGCATCTGTGGCCGCATCTTCTGCCACGCCTGCTGCTCCGTGACTATACCTGGAGAGGAACTCAGATCCGGACTACAGGTGAGGAGAATGGGGGCGTGGCATTTTGTGTAATCCGTTTGCACGAGCATTGGAAAATGTGGATTGATTCACGAATTGTTACGTGACGTTTAGGGAGAAACTATGTGTATGTGAGGGTGAGATTTCATGTCTATGTATGTTTGTGTGTGTGTTCGGAAGGAGAAGAGGTGTCATAGACAAAACTTTGGTTGGCAAATTTTCATGAGTGAGCATTAAATAGACTATGCATGAGTGAGAGGTTTTGTTATTTAATTAAAAGTCACTAAGGACACTTCACCGAGCTGAAAATTTTGAATCATTATTATTATTATTACTACAAAGGTTAGATATATTATTAGTACACTTGTCTGTTAGTAGACTACAGTGTATATTCATGGGTAATTCATTAGTTGAGTCTAGTTGGTAAAGCATCATCAATGACTACGTTGGAAGTTTGTGTAATGAATACATTAAAAAGTAAGTGAGAAAAAGTGGACTGATATAACTAAACCTAATTTTAGAGGATAACAAAGGATAACAATGTAAGACACGTATACGTACCTTACGTTATTTCGTTCCAAAGATGGTACATCAAGTGCCGCTGTGTGGCAGTGAACTTGCAGGTAGAAGTATACATATATTTTTATTTCATGTAGTGATGGTGATTGCGCTATATATAAACCATGCAAACATCCAACCCTTGCATACTGTAATGCTTCTTTGTACATGTATAAGCTTGTAAACGTATTGCACTGTATGGCAGGTAGAAAAGCAAAGCATTTGTACCAGTGTTTCATATGTACATCAATTATAGAATTTCCCCTAATGTTGTTGCTCAGGGCAACCTTCGAACTTGCTGTGACTGTTTTGAGGTGTTTAATGAGTTCCGGCGATCCAGAGGACCAGAGAAGTCCATCCAGTTACAGAGTGATACCATTCCTATAGACCCCATTCCATCTGCCTCTCTCTCCTCCAAGATGGGAGGGGAGTCGCCTCAACCACTTCACGGTATGTTCTCTGTTGTAGTTTTGGAATGTTGAGTATATTTTTATGCGAGTTTTTTTTGTTTATGTGTAAGTGGGGATATTTCACAACCGTGTACATGGTATGCTCTATGCTTTTCTCTAGTTAGCAAGTAAGTATGTTTATTTATGCAAGGTTTATGTTTATATGTAAGTGGGGTTATTCACAACCACTGCATGCTACTGCTCTCTGTTTGTTACCTCACGAGTAACTATGTTTTTTTTTATGTGAGGCTTTGTTCATGTGTAAGTGTGACTGTTCCACAACCACTACATGGTATGTTCTCTGTTGTTGTTGTTTTTTTGCTTGCTTTTTTTTTTTGTTTTTTGTTGTTGTTGTTTTTTGTTAATATGAAAGTATATTTTTATGTGTAAGTGTGATTTGTTTTGGTGAACATTACGTTGTGTGTATGCGAGTTTAATTCAATTTAATTTTTATTGTGGAGTTTGTCTTGTATCTGGAAACAATACATAGTTTGCTGTTACTGTCTCCCTATGACGCAAAAGTAAACTATTGGAATTATAACTTCAAGACGAATTGACTATAGGAGCCTTATCTCTCCCCTCCTTCCCTAATCTTTCAGGCATTTGGAATAAGCTCCTACAATTACAGCATAATCAATACCTATTACATGTAGTTCCATAATTACATGTATGATCGTGAATGAACTAGATACATATTATTTAATCCTTCTCTGCTAATCATGTTAATATACAGAACACAATCAAGATTTCCGTAACATGCGAGTATATTTGTATAAATGTCATTTCCTTGTTTACAGGAAGTGGTAATTTTGGTCGCACCTTGTCTGGCTCTCGTCCTGCCATGAGTATCCTGAGTCCGCACAAGTCTTGGGACGAGGGTTCGTCAGCCGGGGTTGGGCGGAGTCAGGAGCATATGGACATGTCTCCATCTCGGACGGCTGCTATCGAGTTTGATAACCCCACCCCTAGCAGGCGGCGTATGAGCAACCGACATCCGACGGACTTTGATGGGTACGGAGCAAAGAGAGAGAGCGTTATCATTCTGGATGAGGTATGGAAACTATTGATTGGAGGGGAGGGGTCGATGATATTATATTTTCAGTTTGATCCATTTGCTTTTTTTAAACTTGAAATTTCATACGTGTTAGTATAACTTTACATAATGTAAATTACACTAATCAATTGTTAAGTTAACAAACTAGTTTTTGTTAACTACATGTTCTTGCTGTATGTACATTTAGTGCTGCATACTCTATATTAATTGTCTCTTATAAGTACCTATTAGTGCTCAGCTCCAACCAATACATACATGATTGCATTACTGTTTGCAGTTGTGCTTGCATGAAGGTAGTGTATGAATGTATGTATACATTTAGAGTTTATTTCAAAATGAAAATTTCAGGTTGTTTTTTTTTGTCATGTCCATGAAATTGATGAAAATTTGAGTGCTTATGTCTCCGTATAGGTCATCATAATTTTCAGTGAGGATCATTCAAGGTGTTCAAAACAGCACACATATCCCCATCCCCCCCACCCCCCCCACCCACCCCCCCCACCCCCCCCCCCCCCCCCCCCCCCCCCCCCACCCCCACCCCCCCCCCCTAAAAAAAAGACGTAATAAAAATTCCTATTGTTTCTCTCTGCAGTTGAAGCACATTTCAATATTCTGTTCACTTCCGATGTGCTATAGTGTACTTCGCAGTTGATTAAGTTTTACTTTGTTGTGTGTTGTTGTTATTTGTATTTTTGTTTTATTCCTCTCCCCCCCCAGGATGAGGTGGGTTGCATAGCCAGTGCCATCTGGTCCAAGTTCCTGGACCCCACCACAGGTCTGGCACGCTCCAGCCATCGCTACCGGTTACGAACCTTCTCTGACTCCTACTCCGCCATGGCGATCGTGACCTGGCTCCTCTCCAGTGGATACGTGGCATCTAGGTATGGTAATTAGAGAGGCGTGGTTTCCTTACTCTCAAGGTTGTGGGTGTGGCTACAAATGTTGCTCGATGCATGTAAGTGTATAAAAAAAGTAAATTGGGACATCATAATTGTAGGACCTTTTAAATTTATAACACTGATATAATTCAGCGAGCGAGCGAAGCGAGCGAAGCTGACTCTCAGTCGTGTTCAATTGAGATTTCAGATATATATATATAGGTATGTATGCGTACGTCAAAAAATGTCGCCCGCGCTTCTAATTACGTAAGTTAGGTAAAGCGTTCACAGTTCCAGTATTTTTCAATTAAAGAGCACGGAGAATCCTGCTGCACTGCCTTACGCAACTTTGTTTCAACCAAAAAGTGTATAGCTACTCTCTTCTTGAAACAATTGTAGAGTCTTTGTCAAGCTGCGCTTCTTTGCCACTGCTTTCTAAGTTTATTCAGGTAATTCTGTTATTGTTAACTCTTCATGTCTAATCAGTTAGATGTAATTTCTGTCCTATTTTTCTGTAAAAAGATTCTGCTCGCTCGCCATGCATTTGCGCTATTCGAGCGCACCACTAGTATGTATACATACCGTACATGTATGTATTTATTAAATTTTCCATACAAGTCCTAATCATTCATCAACATACACTTACTTAAATTATAATATCTACGATACCGTACATTATACAGTGTGCTGCAGTAATGTATTTGAAAAGGGATAAAGTGTGTGTGTGTGTGTTCGTATCCCCCAGGCAAGCAGGCGTCCAGGTGGGCCAGGCACTAGTAGACACTAAGAGACTCAAGATCGTCAGCTCCGCTGATTGTGAATTCCGTGATGAGATGAACCAGTTCTTGGAGTTGGGGGAGGCGGCCTATTTGCCGGTAGAGGAAGGTAAAGGTCCTGTAGTGAGAGACGCTCCCAAATGGTTCCAGCACTTGCCCCAGGAGAGTGACTCAGAGTACGAGGTCGGGTCTAGATATTCTCTACACGAGACGTGAGTTAACGAGTAGGGTGCAAACTCATTCATTCATTCATTCATTCATTCATTCATCCATTCATTCATTCATTCATCCATTCATCCATTCATTCATTCATTCATTCATTTATATTTTTGTTATTAATTCATATTTTTATTCATTTATTTACTCCTTCATTGATTCATTTGTTTATTTATTAGTTCATTCACATGTTACATTTATTGGTTTTTGCATTCACTTATTCTTCGTTCTTGCATTCATTCCTTCCTTCCTAAATTTTATCATATTTTCACTATTATTTGACAATTTATTTGCACTTAATTACAAACATATTTTGCACACAACTTACTGTATGTTTGATTTTATTTTATTTTATTTTATTTAATTTTTTTTAATTTTTTTTTAGATATCCAGCAGCTGTCAGTGTCCGGGTGAGGCTAGGCCCCACCCCTTCCTCTGGCGGCACCTACGATCACTCCGTCACCCTTTCCTCCATCTCTAAATTAACCGGCAGTCACGAGAGCATGCCTGATGTCCGCAAACCGTCTGACGATGATTACCTTGTCGTCGACGAAGATTTGATGAGTAAAAGTCACGAATCGAGCATGCCCAGTTCGCGACAGTCGAGTCCCTTCCCAGAAACTAGCCCAAGCTCTCACCAGCAGCTTCCTGGACTGACTGAACATTCTGTTTCGCCAATCGTCGGAAATTCTCCATCTAAACCTCAAGATGGATTAGATTGGCAATCTGAAGACCCTTTACCAAGTTCCAGGGAACCTTTGCCCACTTTGAGTTCCAAGAGTCTAGCAATAGTGACAATACAGCATGGAAAACCTAAGATCATAGGTTCCTCTTCGTCCACGGTGGACAAAGAAGAAGATTACCGATCAAAATCCGCTGATGAAGCTGGCATCGTTCTTCAGAATATGTACAACAACCATTTCGACTCGTTGATGACCCAGATTATTAAGTCCTACGGTCTTAGCTTGTCGTGGCTCCATATCCTCCGGCCTCTCATCGTAGAAGCTACTCAGACGGTACGTACAGACGTATATGCAGAGGACCTCATGGACATTAACGAGTATGTCCGTGTGAAGAAGATAGCTTGCGGCAATAAAATGGACAGCACTTTCACTTACGGAGTCGTCTGCTCGAAGAATGTAACTCACAAGAAAATGAAGTCGCATATCTCCAAGCCGACCATCCTCCTGCTCAAGTGTTCGTTTGATTTCATGCGTCATGAAAACTGTTTTGCGTATTTCGATACCTTACACACGCAAGAAATGGAATTTCTCAAGCATCTTGTGGATCGGGTAAGGGTCATCAACCCTAGTATCATTCTGGTGCAGAAATCTGTATCAAGAATTGCTCTCGAAGACTTGTTTAACTTGGGGGTCGTTGTCGCCGTGAACGTCAAGCCGAGTGTGATGCGGCGTGTCGCACGCTGCACGGGTGCGGAGATCATGACATCCCTTACCCAATTCTCATACAATGTCCGATTGGGGACTTGCGGGAAATTCTACCTCCGCAATTTCACTCTGGAGTCTGGGATCAAGAAAACCCTGATGTACTTTGATCGGTGCGAGCCTCAGCTGGGCTGCGTGATAACATTGCAAGGGGGAACCAACCGAGAGCTCAAGAAAGTGAAGAAAGTGACACAGTTTGGGCTACACTTGGCTCACAACTCCATTCTTGAATCTTCATTCTTGCTTGACGAGTTTGCTTGGCCTCAAAAAAGGCCCGAAGATAAAGTAGCAGGGGAAGTTTCCCTGGAGCCGTATGAATCTTGCTCTTTGACCCCTGAAATTCCCCTTTACCCTTCACTGGCCCATCCTCTGGACTCCCTTCCTCCGGCTGAAATTATTCGACGACTGGAATTTCACGGGCTGTGTGGACCACAGGAGGAAGAGAAAGAATCTGAAAGTGGGGAAGGAAGAGAATGTATTAATGAACAGGAAGGAATAGGAAGTAGAAATGAGATTGGCATTGAAGTTAAGGAGAACAAAATGGGCCAACAGGAGCTGCTGGAAAATTCTAAGTTGGAGAAAGAATCTGAGAATGAAGTCATTACCACACACACAAATACAGATTGCTCTTTGGAAGGCAAGTCTTCTTCAGAGTCGACGGAAACTCCGCCCACCAAGCTTCATTGCCGAGACAGTGAACTCACCATTGAACCTCCCGATAATGAATGCACAGAATCTCAGGAATTGGTTATGTTTGTGATTGGCTCCCAGACCACTCTGGAAGACGCTAGTGCCAGGCTTCAGTCCATTGATAGCTCAGTTCTGTCTAATCTAGCAGAGACTGAGTTCAAAGCTGCCTTAGGGAGGCAGCTGATATCCATTTCCCCTCGTGTGAAGTACAATGTGCCATACCTTCAAACGGCAGCCGGTCGCAATGCAGATATCAGGAAGTACCTATCCAGGGTTATATATTGGTCCATACAGTTTAGCTCAAAGCCGAGGAAATTTGTTGAACATCACATTTCTTCTCAAGGAGGGGAAGATGTCCAAACTAAAGGAGGCGATGTTGTCTCTTCTTCGCGAAAGTCAAGTCTTTTGAAGGCCAAATCCCAACTCTCATCACAGAGCTATCATCTTCCTTCATACAAGAGTGTAGCTGAACATCCTCTGACTAACTCATTTCTCCTGCAGCGAGCCAACACTAATGAAATGCAAGCAGCTTTAGCTGATTTTAGAGCTCGGGCTGGAGTGGAGGATGAAGACAACTCTTTCTTCTTCAAGTCTGCCAAGCGAGCGACTGACTATCGACTTCTCCTGCAGAACGTGTTCAACAAGTATAAGCAGTTCGAGATTGAGTTAGAGGAAGAGGAAGAGGAAGGAGATGGAGACCAGAAGAAGAGGAAAAGATGGAGGAAAAAGAGGAAGCAGAAGAGGAAGTGGTGGAAGAGGAAGCTAAAGGAAAGGGAGGTGAAGAATGCTGAGGTGGATGAAGATGGAAATATGAATGACAAAGCACAAGAGAAGTACCAAGAGAGCAGTTCTGAGGATTCAGATTCTGATGGTGATGACGGAGATGGTGTGAGTTCACATGAACACGGGGGCCAGAGAGACGCCAATGATGGGGGCGTGTCTGGTGTGGGTGTGGCCAAGTCTGAAGGGGACGGCAATGTCCAGGCCAGGATGGTGTCTCGAAGTCGGGAGCACACACCTGCCACGTATGCCAAGGGGCAGGAAGTAGGGGCTGTCTTTGGGAAGCTCCAAGATATGGACCAGAAGCAACCAGCACAGAAGAAGTCTGCCAAAGATGTGGGGATGAATATGCCAACATATGATCTTGACATGGACTACAACGAGACGTGGATGGCAATAGACCAGGTACATATGTACATGATGCAGACTTATAATGTATGCATGTACATTGTATGCTTACATGAATACATTCATATTTGCATGCAAGTGTCATTGCTGTATGTTGTAGGTACAATTAAACTATGTACCACTGAAACTTGACATTTCAGTGTTCTTAAGGATTATGTGAATATTGTAGGGTGTTGTTATGGATAGTTATTGATTTACAAATGTATACAGAATTTTTGTTCAAGGATAGAAAACATATGGTGTGTACATAATTTCTGTTGTTGTTTTTTTGTTATTGTTTTTTGTTTTTTTGTTTTGTTTTAGCTCAAGTTGTTGAAGTACTGGTGGATATACCTAGAGCTGGGAGATACATACATGTATACTGGTATTATCATTGCACCGTGATAAAAACCCTGCATCACAAAGCAAATTTTCAATTGTATTTGCACGATATTATTGTCGTTTTCTCACGAAATTGTTTGTACGGGTCGTTAAATTAATGCGGGAACTTCACGCGCATGACAGTTATGAGGAACAGCCATTTCGTTGTTTGTAAACATGGCGGTAACACGGTACGAGCAAAGTGTTTAAAGTAGCTAGCAGTGACTGAGAGTTCTAATTCCGGATTAAGGAAGCCAACACAATCTTGCCTCGCGGACTAATTTTGGACGGGAGGCAGATGAACACGACAAGTTCAGTTTAGGTACAATTTATATTTATTATGAAATAAGTGATACATCACGTTATCACAATAATTCTAGTAAGTATGGTATCACCTGTGATTATCCAATATTGCCCAGCTCTAGACACAACTCCAAACTATAAAGTTACATAGCACTACATTTAAAATGTTTACTTTAGATTTTGATATTTCATATTCTTACAGTATACAGATTGCCTTGATCCCATCAAGCACCAAGGAATCTCCATTCTGTTCAGTAACACTTGCCATGAGGGTCAGAAGCAGCTGCGCCCGTGCCTGTCGCCATGGTGAGGCCACACCCACTGACACGTGTACCTTAATGGTTATGTACTTATCACCTTTCTGCAGCATTATCCCGATGTTCTACTACGGCCAGAATGATATAGCGGTGGGTGACTTTCTCCAACGCTATTGCTTCAAGTTAGTATTGTAAAATAGACTTTCATGCATACATTAGTTGTGTACATGTGTATTTCAGTATGTAATAGAGTTATATAAATGCAGAATTGCTTTGACAAACTACAATGTGACCGTGCACAGGAAATCTGGCACAATGCTGTGCATGCCCATAGACTGTAGATTGAAGCTGTTACTGTAGGTCCTGTATTGTGGCAATAATACAGCTATGTATGTATATAACTTGGAGAACTCGATATCTGGGTGCCGATGAGCTTGTATTAAGTGAAAAAAAATATGACGGGAAACCGGTGTTGTATTAAATTTCCCTGGGCTTGGTCACATATATAATGTTGGTGTACCCACGTTTATGTGGCTGTTTGTTAATGACATTTCATTTTAACTTCCAAGTATCACATGTGTATACATGTCCATGTACATGTGCAGGGACTTCTACAAGTGTCCTATCTGCAGCGTAGACATGGCCAAGCATGTGCGTCACATCATCCACGGCAGTCGGTCCATCCACATAGAGATACGAACCACTGGGTCTGGATCGCCAACCAAGGATGAGAACATCTACACCTGGCTGGAGTGTCTCAAGTGCCAGCATGTAAGCTGATGATGATGATGATGATGATGATGATGATGGTAGTGAAGATGATGGTGGTGGTGATGATGGTGATAATGATGATGATGGTAGTGATGATGGCGGTGATGGTGATGATGATGATGATGACGATGCTCATTAATTTTATCTCTGCTATCTCCCTCCCCCATCCCTCTTCACTACATACTTATGCACTTCTTGTCCTGCTCCCTTCAAACCCACTCCTCCCAACCACTCCTCCCCACCCAATCCTCCACCCACTACCTACCACCCACTACTCCAACCCAATCATACCACCAACTCATAAAAAAAAAGAACGAACAAAAACTCTTACACACCCAAAACTGCAACAACCCAATCCTACCACCCAAATCATCACACCCACTCTCCCCCCAACTCATCACACCACCTCCCACCAACTCATCCCACCAACTATGAACCACCTACTACTACCACCCACTATCCACACTAATCCTACACACTTACTCCTACCACCACCACTCATCACACCAACTCATCCCACCCTAATCCCCCACCTACGCCTCCCACCTACTAATCCCACCCACTCATCCCACCCCCCACTCTCCCACCCACTCCTCCCACCCACTCCTCCCACCTACTCCTCCCACCTACTCCTCCCACTTACTCTTCCCACCTACATACCCCTCTCAGTCCACACCGTACACAGTCATGTCTGCCAACTCCCTCATCTTCTCCTTTGCCAAATTCCTGGAGCTCAAGTTCTACTCGGACTCCTACGTGACTCGTTCCCATGGCGATGACATGCGTTGCTCCTGCCCTCACCGCCTGCACCCGGACTACTCCCAGTTCTTCAGATACAAGAACAAGCTAGCAATATTCAGGTATGCACCTCAGAAACTCATTTCCATTAGTGGATTAATTGTTGTTGTTTTCTGGTTTAGTCTCTAAGAACTTAAAATAAAATACAAAATAACAAAAAAATCAGATGCAAAATTTATCTATGCCAGTTAGTTGAGTTTTATCGTTATCTTCTACATTCTTATTAATTATTAGTTCATCATTTCAATCTTTTCTTTCTTATGATTCATCTGTATCGTTTTTTTTCTTTTTTTCAGGCCTTCCACCATAGACATCCTGGAAGTCCTACTTCCTCCCACGGAAGTTGCCATCACTACCCCTAGCAACAAGTACCTATTGGACTATGCCACAGACATCAAGCACATCAGCAGACTGTAAGCGTTGTATATCAATTATTATTAATTTTAGTGCTATTTATTTACGGTTGGTCAACTTTGGCTGGTTTAGTCCAAAGTCATTCCTCAATTACGTATGAATATTTGCTGAAAACTTATTTAATGGCTAGTAAATGAAAATACATCTCTTGATCAATCGAATGTTGATGGCCTTGAAGATTGATGAAATTAAATTGTTTTCCTGCCGGACTGTTGAACAGGTAATAGTTAAAGCATGAGCTCTTAGTTTCTAGTCGATTTATTGCACGACAGCCCGAGGGCCGTAGGCCCGAGGGCTGAGTGCGATAAATCTACTAGAAACTAATGCGCATGCTTTAACTATTTTAAATACCGTTGCCACTCGCAGTTACCTTACAAACTGTCCTTTGTTTAGCTATGGCCGTGTCTAGTGACTATTTCAGTGAAGACATAGTAGGTTTTGTGAGCGCCTGAGTTCAACCCTGGGGCAGTTACAATACACAGTTTGAGGCAAGTGTTATTGCACACTTGCCAAGTTATTACACCTGACAACAATATAGCAACGGTAATTAAGTTCCACATTAAGCCTCATGCACTTTTCACAAGTGCATCATACATTGTAGATTATACTGTAATCCTATTATCCTGAGCTTGTTTGTACAGAAATCAGGTTTATCGTGTTCAAAAAATTTGTTTTGTTATGTGAAACTAATTTTTAGCACATTGATAGTGTTTCAGGTGTTGGCAGTAAATTAAGGTGTTGCATACATGTGTGTATGTATGTGTGTTTGTATAGTGTTGAGGGCGTGTTCTGTCGTATCAGACAGAAGCTAGACAAGTATCGCGTGGAGCCAGTCATTGGACAGATCAATGGCCACATCTCTAACTCTAGGGTGAGTGTGTGTGTATGTACATGATACACATGTGCATGCCATGATTGTGAACATGCACATAGTGTGGTACACATGTGTGCGTTGTATATGTATGTATATACGTATATGAATTTTTAATTGCTATGTAGAATTGTTTTTATCAGATATTGAGTATGTATCTTTGTGCGTATATATTAGCTAAGTAACCAACACAAAATTGGCCCCCACTGAGAAAATTTACTATTGTGCCCAAGTTAATTTTAAGGTAGCAAGTTACAAACTCATATATTGATATGTTTGTTGTTTTTTTGTCATATCTTCGTAGCAACTTTACTGTAAATTGAATTAACATTGTGTATCAGAATTTCCTTGAGCCAATGTGTTGTGTGAGGTTGCGGAACTTTCTTTGTTAAAAGTAATGTTTACTGAACTAAAAAGAATATTATGATGTAGTATACGTACGTATATATGTGTGTAATATTAAATTTATAGTAATAGCAAATTTTCTCTTTTTAACAGCCAATATAGTTAATAATAACTTAACCCTGAATGACTGAATATTAAATTTGTCTGTTTATACTCGAATATACACACATACATGAAGGTGTGGAACACAGCATCTGATCTGCTTTATAGGCATCAACTTTTTTATTACACTCGTTATTTCTTGTACTATCAGTTAGTATTTATAGTGTGTGTTTACTGTATGTCTCTTTGTGTGTCTCAGGGAGAGAGAGATGCCATGAGAACCAAAGTGAAGCATCTCAAAGAGCTGATGGTGCAGGAAGGGTTCGTGGAGACCAAGATCAAGGTGGGTGTGGCACCGCCCCGCCCCGGTGCTCCTCTGAGAGATGAGATTATGACGAGCATCCAGGACTGCCTGGAGGACCTGAAGAGGTCTATCACTGAAGTGGTGGAGTGCTGGAACATACTGTGAGTGGAGGGGAGATTAATACGTATGCCTGGAACGTTCTGTCACTAGCTGCTGGCGCTTATGTAGTTGTTGTTTTTTTTTGTTGTTTTTGTTGTTTTTTTTTTTTTTTTTTTGTTTTTTTTGTTGTTGTTGTATTTTTTGTTTGTTTTTTCTTGGATTTGTGATATCGGTCGAATTTCTTCATAAAAGTATCTAAATTTAGCACTTGATCCGTAGTTAAACACATACCACATCCTATAGCGAACTTTGCCTCATGTACCAAAGGGGTAGCACCAATGCATGCAAGTTGCACCATTTTCTGTGGTATACAGATGAGTTGTGGTACTAGTGTACCTCTAGTTGTGTAGAATAGCTGCCGGGCATGCTAGTAATGCTTGCTGCTGTGTTGAGACTACCTTCATAGTATTCACCTTGAGACATTGTGTACATGTAGGCATGGGGCTATCTTGTACATGTGTGTATTGCTAACCATATACAGTATACTAACCTCCTTTACTGCTAGGTTTACTCGTTACTCAGTCGAGTACAGTGTATAGAGAGGCAATATACTCTTTCTCTCTCTCCCTCTCTCTTTTTTTTTTTTTTTTTTTTTTTTTTTGCATGCTGCATGTATTAGTTGTGTAGGGATTTGGGCCAGGGAGTGCTTGCACATGGTCTGGGCCTGGTTAATTATGAGGTACAATACATGTAGCATGTTCCAATTGTCATGGTGATGATATGATAGGTTACTTTCTGATTGCATAATCAGTGGTTGTGGCAGATGGCATGTAATCAATGCTATTACAACTGCTTGTCATACTGTATATATTGAGAGCAGCACTATAGAGTATAAATGCAAATATGTGCATCATGTGCAGTAAGTGGGTTGATTATAGTGTGCACTGTATGTGATTGCCTGATACTACACATGTACTAGTACTTCAGCACAAATGGCGAGTGAACTCACCCGGAGGCAGTGTTCACTCTCTGTAAGATTTTCAATCCAAGTGGTGCAAAAATAAAATAAAAATCCCATGTACATTGTTGTATGTACGTTATGGGATTATGGGTGGGCACAAATATGTGGTGGTGCATGTGTTAGTGAAAAGGAAAGAAAGAAACAACAATAACTAACCAAGTGATGCATAATACGTGGTTCATCATACCCCAAGTGGTGTGGCACCACTCAAAATAGCCCTAGAGAGAACGCTGCCCTGAGGTATTGAAGTAGTTCTAGAGGGTTCTCATTGTCCTAGTTGAAGTGCTCGAACTTTACAAGCCATTTTATAGTGCTAGAGGAGCAGTGCTGTCTTACAGTGGCTCTCATAGTCGGCTATGTGTTGTTTGTTCACTAAGTTCAAGCCCTAAAGGATAGCCAGCTTTTCAAGCCAATAGTCGGTCTTGAATGGTCAATTTGATACTCGGTTTATTTTTTACGTTGTTTTACCAATTTACTTAATATAGTATACTTGTGCAAACAAAGGTTGTATGAATCATACAAAATATTGTACAATCGAATCTTGACCTTGTTTAAACTGAGAGGGTCTAGGCTTAGTCTTTATACAAAATATTTTTTAAGATTATTATTATTATTATTAATATGATGATTATTATGATGATGATTTACTGATCATTATTTTATTGTTATTGTTGTGTTATAGATTAGAAGAATTGGATTGTCGTGCTCGAGAGTACCGTAGGAAGCTGCGAGAAGGAGGCGGGGGTGGAGAGATGGCCTTACCAGTGATGCTACAAGCAGATTCCTCCAGCAAGTCTCCCAGAGAGAGTCCAGTGGCTGTCATACAGGGGACACCTCAACAGATCCTGACTAAAGAGTGAGTTTTGTAGTCATCAATGTATGGCATATCACTGCTCATGTGAGTACAATATTATATGTAGCTTTATGAACACCAAGCTACATCAGAAAATGTTTAAACTACTGTGTATATATATTGTGCGTTCACTATTGATAGATTTGTAGATGGTCTCACGTTTTGTCAAAATGAGTGTACTAGTTTGCATTTTTTGTTTTTGATGACACTTTACCTACAACTTCACCACCTTACCAATTTTCTAACCTTACCTATTTTTCGACACCATACCATTGTGTGAGCAATTGAGTTAACATTGCTTTGTGCTTTTTCACGCATTAAACATTTTACCAGTTCTGTAGTAACACTTTATCAGTGCACATTGTTGACCCCTTACCTATTATGTCTACCAGATGCAATGGTATAGTCTTTTTGGTGTAGCATGACACTTAGCTAAAGAGGTAACGAATCAATCAAATAGTATGAAATTTGTAATTCTGTGTGCATATCTTAAATTAGTGAAATTGTCACTTTGTGCCTGTCAACTATCCTCTTTTTTTTTTTTTTTTTTTTTTTTTTTGTGTTTTTGTTTGTTTGTTGTTGTACATGTACATACATACAATGTGTGTATGCTTTCAACACAAATGTTATTGTTTCAACATTGACATCCTCTACCTTATGGACATGCACATATGATATGTATACTGTTTTTATTACTTGATAATTTCAGGAAGACTGCTTAGGCTTCTTAGGATGTCTGGAGGATTTGAATCTTTAAATAATAACGCTTTTAAATGTTTTACTTACATACATGCATGTAGCTCTGCTTTGGTATGTATTTACTGTATATATACAATGTATATGTAATCATGGATTGTAAGTAATACAATAATTAAAATGCTTCAGATTTAAGTTTGTGGTGTACTTCAGCACAAATGACATGCGAGTTACTTAAATTTGGTCACAATTTCATCTACATTCTCGAATAATAGTTGATTTTCTTAAAAATAATTCAACAGCAAAAATTCTGAAACATTGAAATAAATTCCTTGTTTATTCAATAAAATAAATTCCTTATTTATTCAATATCAATTTCTTGTTTCAGTCCACTCCACCCCGCCCCCATTGTCATAGCGAGCTCTCCCGGTAGCGTGACAACCATTTCATCCACATCTCACACGGCGTCATCCACACTCAACGGGTCTCCCGGCAAGAAATTCTCGCCCGCCGTGGAGGGCTCTGGTCTCACCATCCTTATGTCACACAGGCTACGCCATGAGAGAAACCTATCAGATGGAAGTGGGTCTAAAGTTGGCGGAGCTTTGGGTGTGGCTTCAAGCGGCGGCGTGAAAGGTGTGTCTTCGAGTGCGACAAGTGGCAAGGAGCATCGCAGGAATCTCTCGGATACACAGACTAATGGAGATCAGCTGGGCGTGTTCCCAGAGGTGAGGATAGGATCGGATGAGTAAACACAAGAATAGGAAGGTGTGGTTTGTGTGTTAATAAATTCTACAGCTTGTACATTAGCTGTTGTTTTTGTTCTTCTTTTTATTTCTTTTTTTTTTTTTTTTAATTATTTTATTTTTTTATTTTTTTATTATTATTATTATTTTTTTTTTCCCTTCCGGGATATTCGCTGTTTTTGGGAACTACAGTCCACGGTTATTGTAGTACCAGCTTTGGCTGACGTTTCACTGGAATAATAATATTTGTCTACTGTTGGGTTCATAAGTACAAGCAGTGATTGAAACCACATAATTTCCGTTGCAATAATTAACGTCTAAATAAACTGTACGCTGGGAGAGGAATCAAACAATACAATTACACTCATCTATGAGCAGACACACAAGGACTTTCCTGTGCAATTGAAGGAAAGGGAAAGACATCATATCAAGCGTAATAGTCTGCACTGCAGAGTGATAGTGATAACATTGAGTATAGACACGGAAGTATTCTCAGGGCACACACTTTAGTGCACAACACTCACTGGAGCTATTGTTTTGTATTTCTTAGTATGTTGGTGTCACGTAATGTATTTAACCAATTGATTTTGGGTGATTGATTGTTGGTAATTTCGCTGTGGGATCCCTCTCCTTTTTTCTTTTTTCTTTTTTTTGCACGATATTACTACAGCAACTACATACATCCTTACGTTACATAAAGAAATGAAAATTTTTATAAGAAATGACAATGTTCACTAGTGTATCTCTCACTTTGAACATTTTTGATAGATACTTGTGTAGTTCACTATTGTTGTGAATAAAATAAAACTAGCTGCTTTTTATTAGTTAGTAGCACTTAAATGTCGTACAATTACTCTCATTAAAGTTATTTGCTAGAAAGTTGTCCTCATTGGTAGTGTTATTAACTTGCTTGTTGACTTCAAATGTCTTAATTTTAATTTCTTCTATTGTTTTTATACCATATCCGTGTCGTCTTTTGCATGTGAGTGTTCTAAACATGCAAGCTGGCATTTATTGGTAGTAGTACTAAGTGTGTTGTATCATTTACATCATTGATTCAGGTTGGATTTCTGATGTATTGTCTTAGATGGAGTGTAGCCCCGCCTCTTCCAGGAAAGTGCTCTCGGCAGAGCAGTTGCAAACACCCGATGGCGTTAGCCCAGTCCACAAAACAGATCCTAGTAGTGCTAGCCCCACCCGTGGGGAGGAGCCTGATGTTGAAGTTGGGGAAGAAGCTGGTATTGAGGCGGATGGAGTAGATAGCTTACGGTTCAAAGATTTACAGCAAAGGTAATAGAGTGGTATTAGTTAAGGTTGCTTTGACTTAACCACTTATTAATAATAGCAGTTTTAATATCCAATAAATGTTTAATTCAAACTTAACCTGTTAAAATACTGCATAAGCATATGTGTATATGTAAATTGGCTGAACTACAACGTCCATTCATTGATACAAAGAGACTATATCTGTCCTTACACTCAAAGAGTTAAAATTGACAAAGCATTGAGAGAGGAACAGACACACACAAAAACATTTCAGATTAGCCAAGAAGCCGTGGTAAAGAGAACGCAGGAGTCGTGTGGTTCAATTTTATTTCCAAAGGTTCACTTAAGCAAGTGTTTTATGTAGGTAATTTATACTTGAGTTAGCCAAAGTTTATAAAGTGGAAGCCAAAAACTGTTGTGAAATAATTCTTCTGGAACCATCTGTTGTGTTAGTGCATTTTCAAAATTATAACAGAAGATCAGTTATGAGTTCTGTTGTTGATTATGTACATATGTACATGTACATTTCTTTTTTCAATACCAGGTTGAGTGTACCACCACACACTAGTGATAACTAGCAGCTGCCACTTTGTTTTGAACTTTTCAGGAGACAATTAGCTTATGAAGCAACATCAGAAAGAAGTCATAAGCACCTGGAAAGTAAGAAATACAAAGAAGTAAAAAACAAACAAAACTAAATACACAAGGCAAATGGAAGGCTAACATTATGCAAGATAAGATTGCCATGGTTACAGCTATAATTTCAAGTGTACTGACTAAGTCCTGCTTGCCAGTTCTGCCATCACTTCATTGTATGGTAGTGTGGCACGAATGCGATACAAGCTAGACTTTGATTTCTACTCACTATGTAGCTCGGAAATGATTAAGTAGTGAGCTTTTCTGGAGGGTCTTTCTTGCTTTTTTAAAATTTTATTTCAATACAAGGAACTACATAGAGGCCAAAGCGCATGCTGGGCTCGGAGCTCTCTCCTTTTAACCTCCAGAAGAAGTTCAGAATGTGGTACGTGCCACAAGTTTCATGTTTAGAGTAAAGCATGGGATTATAAATGCACTGTCTATGTTTACATGTAAGTGGTTAACCCTTTCACCAGTATAACCGCCATATGGCGGTCGAGGTACCCATCGACACAAAAAGAAGTATAAAAAATGAACCGCTCACGCCATCGACTTGTTTTAAACACCAAAATAGAGCTTAAGCTTAGCTTTATTGCATATAATTTTTATTAACACGCAGGTATGCAGTAACTAAGGAAACCGTGACGTACTATTCCGTCGAATTTTAGTAACCTACTCAGCGGTAGTATGGCTTCGTGGGTGAGTGCAGACGGTGTTGTTAGTTTGTTGCTCGACGACGAGTTTGGATCATCTGAAGCGGAGAGCAATGAAAGGGACTTGCAAGAGAGCAGTACAGATATGAATGAAACTGTTTTTTTTTTTAATATACTCTTACAGATTTTTCATTATAAGCAACATTTTTGTAAAACTTTAGATTTTTCATTATAAATATATAATTCAATCATCTAGATGTAAATCTAATTGTATAATCAACATATTATCACTTTTATATTAAAATAATTCAGTAAATATTATGAAACATTAATTAAATTTTTGTGGTTTGTTGCTAGGCAACATACATGTGGTTTTTCAAAATCCCTAACTAGTGTGCTACATGAATATATATGGTTGCTAGGTACTTTTTACAATGTTTAATTTGTTATGATTTTTAAAATCTATTTACATATTTTCTTTTTAAAAATCTACCAGTGAAAGGGTTAATAAAAAGAAAAAAAAGAAGAAATGAAAAGTATTGTTTCATTAATGTAACAATTATTCTTACAACTGTAATGGCAAATGGTGAAGCAATGAAATGCTACTGTGCTGTGTGCAGTTTGATCACTGAACGTACAGTTCAATTTGTGTAATTGCCAAGTTTTCATCATTTGAATTATCATCGCGGCAAATGCCCACTTGGATATTGGCTGTGGTAGGGTTTAAAGTTTTCAAAAACCATGGAGTCGAAGGTTCACCACATCTCTGCGAGTTCCACAGAAGGGTGTTACAGAACCTTCTTACTCTACAACCGGCATGTCTATCGCAGGAATAGTCAGAATCAATAAACGGTGGCTTTCTGGAGTTACAGTCACAACCAGCGGCAAAGGTCCAAATGTGCTCATTATCTGTGTTTAATATACGAATACCATCAACATAATTGACAGTAGTTCTTGTAGTAATTCGTGTGAAACCATCTGGCGTACCAATCTGGTATCCTCGTACCCGACCTGTGACTTTAGAGTATTGAATATTATTTACCGAGTAGATAATTTCGGAGCACTTACCACTGTATGTGGATTGTACACAAGTTGTAATATTGCCACTGAAATTTTGAGTCTCCAGTCCCATAGGACAGTTATTAACATCCAGTTTAGCTACTCTCATCCATCCTATAGAATCACCTCCAAATGTGTTGGTCATATCGCAGTATACACTTCTCAGTACACCATTAGAAGATCTGACTATGTATCTACCTGACGGGTTTGTAGAATCTTGCTGTAAAATATCGGAACAAGATGAGAGGTATCGGTCAGCTTGGAAGTTTGTATGCAAAGATGAAAGATTTCCATTGACATTGTTTAAAATTTCGTATATATCGCTGATCGAAGAGTTGATGCTGTTACCAAGGCGACTGAGGCTATCTTGTGATGATGTGTCCTGCACTGTGGACATGTTGGTGGGGGACATGTTGGTGGCAGACATGTTGGTTTGAATCTGACGATCTTTATCGGAAGCATCAATGACAGCGTCTTGCGAAGAGATTCTCACGAACAGTACTATATTCAAGATTACCAGAGCAACCAAGACAATCCAAGTGATGATTAACGCGATAACGAACTTCAGACCATTAGCAGAGAAAGTATTTTCATGTGTAGAATATTTCAGCGGCTTGCTTGGAGTTTCTTCCCTCACTTCATTATAGTCGAAGTTATCTTTCCTGACAATGTCGTATGTGTTGCCATCAGATACTGATGCTAGTTCTTGTGTGGCTTCTCTTCTGTTCTTCTTCTTGCTCAAGTCTACTACAGAGTAAACGTCTGAACCTACCGCTCCATTCATTGCAGCTACTACTGTTTGATGGCTAACGACCCTTATAACTAATTTAATCACAACAATTCTAGCGGCTTGGGTGCAGGTAGTCAAACTTCCTTTATATCGGTTTGCTCAAGGTAAAATAAATATCAGGGTGTGTTTATTTTTACAACGTCTCGACCTGCAGGACAGCTTTCTGTTACATGTGTGTACTTCCTCTATAATGGACTAATCACATCCTCTTCATCACAGTTCGCTTACAGAACACTACTTGAAGTTATTTTGGGGAGTTATTTTTGTAGACGTGATGTTGTGTTTGGTTTGACAGTGAGTGCCGCTGATGATGAATTAAAGTTGAATTGATTTTTGTCAAAAGCACTAGGTTCGAAATCACTTTATACTATTCTTTTCTAAAAAAATAGGAGCTTTGGGGTTAATCTGTCGAGTGTGGTGAAGAATTCCTGACAACAGCTGGTATATGGTTTTAGGAGGATGCAATTAGCTTATTATACTTTTCCTAGTTACCAAAACTTACTGAATTAATCAAAATTCCATTTCCTCCTCTGTTCCATTAATTAATATGTTTTCAGGAATTTTTTCATGTGGAATGAGTCTATTTGTAGTCATTCTCCAAGAATCAAGTTGTGAATAGCCCATTGTGTAGAATAAGTTGTTGTTGTTGTTGTTGTTGTTGTTTTTAATCATTTTAATGAACATTAGACCAATTTCTTCCCGACAAATCAAATGGTGTGTTTTACTCTGTGTCATATCAGTAGAACCATCTGAAGTCCTTCTTTCCTGGCTCACTTCAATCAGAAAAAAACAAACAAACTAAGAACAGAAACCTGCCTCGGTGTCCATGTCCTGAGGCATAATAATGGTTGCAAACCAATAAAAATTGGTTTGTACTGCAATTCACAAACCCTCGTGTCTCGGGATTTGTAAATCACATACAAACCTCAATATTGGTTATAACTATTACATATATACTAGTAGCACAGCAGGGAATTTTATAAATTTAGATCCTGTTGAACCACTGTATCTGTTAGACATGGGTTAAAACAGTGAGTGTCTAAAAAAAATTTGACAGTCATTTAAACTCTTTACAAAAAAAATTAGTAGCTTCAATGAATTCTCTGTACTTTTTTTTTTTAATGTAAAGTGCTTTACATAGACTAAAATTTGTTTGCTTGGTAAGGATTGTTTAACAAACTTGACCATAAATTAGTCATACACCCCTTTCCCCCCCCTCCCCCCTCATGATAGCAATAGTTTTAGTGGTTGTTGTAATTAGGCAGCGTTTAGGCTTGACATGAACGTGTTACCACACACAAATTTGACATTAGCTAGGCTTGCACCAGAAACTTAGGAACCACTTACTTTTCCAAGGCTTGAAACATTTAAGATTTCTAAACCCATATTCTTTACACAAAAAGGAAATTTTTATTTACTGTATTTTAGAGTTGTTTATAGCTTCAGTGATGTTTTCTCCCGGAGATTTCCCAATTACCACGTTTGTTCTCCTCTTCCAATATGTTGGGAACTGATTCACAAACAGTAGACTAATAATTTGTGATCTTGTGTTCTCTTTAAACATAGCAGAGTTTGTATCTGGTGTAGCTAGGAGCCAGCCTGACTTTCAGGTGAGACTGCTTGGGTTTAATTGTACAGCACCACTGTCAGCCAACAGGCAACATTTATGGGTAATTTGGAGCCAGGCTATTATAAAACAGGCTGGCCTGTTTCAAAATGGTCCAGACCATTTAACTGGCTTGTAGTTTGAAAATGTTCTGTAACATATATGTATACACAATAGGAGTCATTTACATGCTAGTACATGCAGCCAGAAAGATGTACCGTAAATCCGATAATATTATTAGACAATAACAATAGCAGGCCAGTCTGAGTTACAACATCCAGTTGTAAGTATTATTGATTATTAGCTCAAGTTGAAACACTGACAGGAAAAAATAAGGAACAAACAGACTGGTATTGAAATAGAATCATTGTGAGATGCACACACAACTATTGCTAACTGTTAAAACATTAGATGTAACTTTTGTCTTTTCCCTTCTCCTCAGGAATGATGATATGTCTTCTGGCCACCAGTCATCCTCTGTGAAGGAAGTGGGTGTGGCTATTGATGGAGACCCCGCCTTTACTGATACATCCACTGGATTTCTTGCTAAATTCAGGCCAAGTGAGTCTCACAGTCACACATACAGTATGTACATTATCATGGTGTTCAGTTTAACAGCCTACAATTATCACAGGGTTGTTGACAATATTATTTATAATGTTATCGCAGTCAAAAAAATTTCACTTTAATTAAATGTTACACAGCACTTATACCACCCCAGTATAACCCTGTATAGACACTATAAGTTAATATATTACATACTTACTGTAGTACTTTTAAATGCTATAATTAGGACCACTAGGACCAAAAATTGCATCTTTTAAGTGTATCTCGGCAGTTATGTATGTAAATATTCTTAAGTTTGTCATTCAGTCTTTAGGAGATTGTTCACATTATGCTACATATGTATTCAGCTGAGTACATGTTGTGTAAATAATGTTTCTTTTAGAAAATGATTTACTTTCCTATCTGATATTAAAGTTTTTTTTGACTCTGAATTGTGAGAGCTAAAAGTTCTGGCCAGTTTTTTTTATAATTATTTAGTATTAATTTCGCTCCTGAGGTCCTCATACCAATGAATAGACAGCAAAAGCTAGCCCAACTGTGCAGTCATTAGGACTTGGTTTGTTTTAAGTAGCAATGTTTCACAAAGTTTTAGACTTACTACATAGTTTATGTTTCCCATGACGATTAATGTACATATGAACCATACATACAGTACATGTAATGTATGTATGTATGTATGTATGTATATATGTAATGTATATTTTATATAAGGACAATTGTTAGCATTCGATATTACCCACTTACAATGGCTATTTCAGCTCAACTCCTTACTCATCATGTCTCCTCCATATGCTGTAGATCCAGATTGGCGAGATGACCCGACCAAATACTACCTCCTAGATCCCAGTCTGATCGGTAGCTCTAGTCCGTCCACCGCCAGTGGAGGGTTCAGTGGAAGTGGAAGCTCCAGACTTCCGCCTGGCAATGCTAGTGAAGTTCACACCGGAGTGGGCGGAGGAGGAAGTGGAGGAATGGGAAGTAATGGAGTGGGCGTGGCTAGTAGGGCTCAGGCTGCGAGGAAGTCTCGTAAAGCTGGAGCGACTATGTCAACCTCCACTGTGGAGGGAGACAATGGTGAGTGAGAGAGTGCATGAGGTCTGTCGGGAAAGAGATGATTAGTTCACTGAGTTCAAGTGATGTATCACAATACATTGCATTGTACAGTAATAATTAGAAGAATAATGAGAGTTAAAAGCTTCCATCTTAAAATTTTAAGATATACTTAATTAATTAATTTACTTATTTTATTATTATTATTTTCTTTTTTTGGGGTGTGACGAGTCTCCAGTTAGTTAGTGATTTTGAGGTCAGTTATAAGAAGTTAATTCTTCAATTTAATTAGAGCGGAATAAATAGAAATTTAAACATTCTAATAGTTTTCAATGCCATCTTTTATGACAGGCAAAACAGAAAAGAGGAGTGGCAGAGAGAAGGATCGTCTGAGTGTATTGTCTCGTCCCTTCCAGCGACTCCCGCCCCCACTAGAGTACAGCGAGCATCACACCATGCCCAGCCACACGGACTTCCCCATCGCCATCTACGAGAAAGAACCCACATCTGTCATAGCTTACGCCCTGTCTACCAGGCATTATACCAACGAACTCAAGCTGCTCAGGGAGAAGAAGGCCATGGGCTCGGCTGGGGTTATATCTGTGGCATCTGCTTCAAATCTCAGTCCTAAACTGTGAGTTGGAGGTGTGGTGTGTATGCTTCTAATGACTGTTATCTGTAGGAGAGTTCTCAAACACTGAAGCTACATATCTTCTTATTTGATTTTGTTGTGGAGCTAACGATATGTATTTTTCAGAGCGAATTTTGGGGAGGTTAAATTAAATTTAGGGATGGCTGGGGAGGGAGGGAGGGAGGAGGAAGGATGTCATATTTCCATGAAGTTATAAAAAAATAATTGGTAGACCAAATGTCTCCATGAAGGTCAGAATAGTTTTCAAGAATGCCAAATCATTTCGGACTGGGTGTTGGGGGGGAGAGGCTAGAAGTGGGAGTAGGCCTAGAGTAATCCTTGGGGTTATTTGCTGTTGTTGGTTTTTGTTATGTTTTTGTTGCATGTATTAGAATCAATCAGTGTCTTGGTTTCCATACTGCTAAACAATTGTTAAATTTATTGTCTCAATTCTCCCCCTACTTTGTAGAAAGAGGTATATGTCAGATATGGATCGTCAGACTGTTGCTCCTAGCGTCACGGCCATCAACGGGGGGCAATTCATGGGAATGGGGAGCTCAAGCTCTTCCAAGTTCTTCAAAAAGAAGAGTAGCAACATTTCTCTTCTTACAGCCTCCTATAACCATGGAAACGACTTCAACGACCCGTTCGAGCAGTCAGGTGACATCTCCCCTCGTAAGATAGATGCCATTAGCTCCTCCTCAGGACACTCAACGAGGTCCAGTGACTTGGGGTCAGAGGTCGTATCGTCATCAGCAACCACTGCTTCAGGACAGCCCCACACTGGGGCTGGTAGTGTAGCTGCTGGAGGAACAGATGAACTGGACCAGGGATGCAAGGCCAGGGGACACATTAGCTTAGGTAGGTGTAATTATTCGAACACATGTACACAGTACGTATGAAATTCATTACAAAGAGATCATATGTGGGTATCTCCGTTAGCCAGACTTTTACCATAAGCATATTCTTCAGATCTTTTACCGTACTTATTCCAGACCCTTTACTGCTATACTGATGTGTAACCCTTTACCATACGAACCGATCTCCTGACCTTTACCATACCATTCTGTGGTAGCATAAAATTTCAGTGAGGTTATTTAAATTTCAGGAGTATGTAGCCAAGAACTTGTAAAAATTGGATATAATGTGTTTGTGATTCTAAAATGTTTTGGGGTGGGTAAAAAAAGCCAATCCATTTGCAATAATTTATCATTATATAGAATTTACAATTAGTGATAACTTTTTACGTAGTAAATAGCATTTTTTTGTGTATCTTTTTGTATTATCAACTGATGGAGCTAAAATGTTTCTTACACCAGAAATATAGTAATATGGAAAAAGTTGTCACTAATTGTAAAATTTATTTATGTATTTACATAGTAAAAATGTCTCTGTACAATATTGTACATACATAGGTCTAACATTGTTTGATTGTATTTCCTTTTTCTAGAATTTTCCAATTCTGACAAAACAGCCAACTTCTTTTGTAAGGTATATTATGCTGAAGAGTTCCGACAGCTACGGGAGCGAATATTTCCAGCGGGAGAAGATAAGTTCATACGATCGCTGACTCGCTGTGTCAAGTTTGAGGCTAAAGGTGGAAAGTCAAGATCTGCATTCTGTAAAGTAGCAGGTACGTATAAAACAACCAGTACTTACCAATGTGTGTATTTAACATAAAGCATATTATTTATACTGGAGTAGTCTAGCTTTAATATTCATTTTGATAAAAAGGACTTTTCTTCTAAATTTGTATAAATACACATAATCTTACGGCTATACATACATACATATGTAACGTATATGTAAGTCTTTAGTTCTGTTTTATAGGAATAGTATTGCATCTTGTTCAGTAACCAATTGAAACTATATTAATTTTAATTTTGTTCGTGATTCTAGGCTGACGTGTGACAATATTCAGAGTTGTAGATTACATAAACATTACATTTTCAATTCTGTTCCAATAAGATTCAGAAGTTGTTATAGCATTGTCAACTGGTCCATCTGTGTGCATGCACTTCAATTATTTATACTGCATATTTCCATTCCTATTCCAGATGACAGGTTCATTCTGAAGCAGGTGAAGGCTATAGAGATATCAGCATTCGAGGACTTTGCCCCGAGATACTTGGATTACATCAGCAAAGCACTGGAAGAAAAAGTACGCAATTACATACATACATACATACATACATACATACATTAGTTGTCGATGATGAAATGCAGTCACATAAGAATTACTGTTGTCATCAGGGCATTGATAATTGTGGTTTTAAGGCAGATCTTGCACTAATGACTAAAAGGGGCCCAACTAATTAGTTTATGTCCAAACTATGAAATGAAATTTATTAAAGTATATAAATGATTTGGACACGTCTTTATGAACAAAGAACATGAATTGGCATCCTACGAACTAGAAATTACCTGTTGATACTCTAGTCCATTATAACTTTCAGTAAACTCGATTCAAAGTGTGTCTTTCCCCCTGCCCTAGACACCTATCATTCCCTCCCACATCCTCGTCTGAATATACTGAGTGATGTTTTATTAGTAATTTGTTGGGTATCATACTTGATAATACTTTTAGCATTTACTTTAGCGATAAATGTATTTCAATGAATTTATTACTTAATGTATAAGTGTTTGTATGAGAAGAATTTTTATTGTCCATTCAAATTTATTTGATTGGTATTTTAATGTATCTGGTAGCGTCCCTTAGCCCTGGCTAAGATATTTGGTGCCTACAGCATTGGCTTCAAGAACAGCAAGACAGGCAACTCCAAGAGGATGGATGTGATCATCATGGAGAATCTCCTCTATGAACACAGCATTGCCAGGGTAAGTAGGATCTGGAATGGAAACAAAATCTGTGTTAAGCAAATGATCCTGGGTTCGATCCCCAATGCAGTACTGGATAACTAGAGATTTACATTTAATAGTTTGAAAAAATTCGTAAATTATCATCACTATTATTATACATTTATTTTTTGATGTTACGAATGTTTCAGTGTGCTGTTATTCTAACCACATACTCTCCTCCCCTTTTACAACTTTTTTATTTTTCATGATTTCTTTCTCAGTCTTATTAGATGTAATTCTTTTTTGTAGGCTTGTATATTTATAAATTACTTTGTGAAGCATTCTGTTGTGTATTACATACTGTATATACATATTGTACATGTTCTATTGCAGGTGTTTGACTTGAAGGGTTCTATGAGGAGTCGGTATGTAGACCCCAGTAAGGACAGTAGCAGTGACGTCCTGTTGGATGAGAACTACCTCAACTGTAAGTCTGTGATAGTAGGTCGTGTGTATGTGTGTGTGTGTGTGTGTACAGTAAATTCCTTTGTGTTAATTAGTTTTCTCTGTTAATTAAAAAAGATTGACCCAGCAGTTTGACTGTCTCTTGCATTAAACAGAACATTTCTTGGGATCACTCAAGATAGTTCGAACTGCAAGGAAAGAGGCGTACATTAGTTAGCAGGGTTTAATCTTGGGACGGAGGAAACTTTTCCTCCAAACTTCCCAGTTCCCCCCCCCCCCCTCCCCCCGCATGCACACACTTCAACTTGAAAGGGGGGGGGGGGGGCACCCAGTAAGATGGTGCTCCTCTGCATACATGCAGACTAGGCAGAAGTGGTTCATCACATGGGCTCATAGTGGCCCAGTCATCACTTGCCCTTTGGGACGCGTAGTAAAGCATCTACATATGATATGTCTGGTCATGTCCTGTTTCCTCCGGAAGGTTCGGGCTAGGAATACACTTTATTGGCATATTTGTCTCAGGAAGAGCAGCAACCTTTCTAGTTCTTCTCTATTCTTCTTTCTCAAACCTCCTCTCTATAGCATCCTCCAGCCCTGCTGCACACTTCCCCCTCCAGTTCCCCCTATAGTTCTTCCTATGCACGCATACACACATACACACACACACACACACACACACACAGCTGTCTGTACATACTGTGTTTATATATTTTTTTAAATTGCTACAGTCATATCCATTAAATAGCTACAGGTACATGTACATTTAATAATTGGTACTCATTTTTCCCCTCAGCTATCTGCCACGCCCCTGTGTACGTGCATCCTCACTCTAAGTTTGTCCTGATGCAAGCTCTCATGGCAGACAGTGAGTTCCTGGCCAGCAACTCCATCATGGACTACTCACTGCTCACATGCATTGATGACAACACTGGGACACTGGTGGTAGGGATAATAGGTAAGGTGTGGGTGCTTGTGGTGGGAATAATAGGTAAGGTGTGGGTGCTTGTGGTGGGAATAATAGGTAATGTGTGGGTGCTTGTGGTGGGAATAATAGGTAAGGTGTGGGTGACTGTGGTGGGAATAATAGGTAAGGTGTGGGTGCTTGTGGTGGGAATAATAGGTAAGGTGTGGGTGCTTGTGGTGGGAATAATAGGTAAGGTGTGGGTGCTTGTGGTGGGAATAGTAGGTAAGGTGTGGGTGCTTGTGGTGGGAATAATAGGTAAGGTGTGGGTGCTTGTGGTGGGAATAATAGGTAAGGTGTGGGTGCTTGTGGTGGGAATAATAGGTAAGGTGTGGGTGCTTGTGGTGGGAATAATAGGTAAGGTGTGGGTTCTGGCAGTGGGAATAATAGGTAAGGTGTGGGTTCTGGTGGTGGGAATAATAGTAAGGTGTGCTTTCTGTCAGTGGGACTAATAGGAAAGGTGTGGGTTCTGGTGGCGTATTTGGCCGCCGGTTTAGTTACGGTGGTAATAACTATAATAATAAGTAAAGTATGACTTATGTTTAGATGAAGGTTTCTGTTTATAAAGTGGTTAGCATAGGTAAGGTGTAGCACTAGTAACAGACAGCTTTATAGTGTTCTAATATTTTGTATCTGCTTTCCTTGTACTCTGTAGACTACGTAAGAACATTCACTTTTGACAAGAGACTTGAAATGTACTTGAAGAAGACCTCAGGAAGAGAGCTTCCGACTGTCGTGTATCCAGAACTGTATCGGAAGCGTTTCTGTGAAGCCATGGAGCGCTATTTTACCGTCGTGCCTGACAAATGGTCTGGTCTAGGAATGGACTTTTAAATAATAATTGGTTTGTTAGCTACAGGTATTCATGTACTCCTTCTCTCACTTCTTTTTTTAAATACCAGTATTTGTATTTTTATTTATTCATTGGTGGAAATTTTTTTAATTAATGTTTAAACCTCCTTAATTGTTTTGAAATAAAGGAAGCTTAGGTTGTAAAGAGTTTGCTGTTGAAGTTAGTTACCTCTTGTCCATCAAAAAGAAACATCTAGTTAGTGATAAAGGTATACAGTAATTATGACACACAAACGACTGATGAACAGATGTGTCCCTATTGGGTGTGTCCCTATTGGGTGCAGTCTTGGTCAGCTATAGTATTTATTCTACAACTAAAAAGTGTAACTTGGCTGGTAATCAATTAATGGTTCATGTTATACTTGATGCCACAACTACAGCCTGATGTTCAGGTACTTCTTATTTAAAGGGCTATCTATCACTTTATAGACTCCTATTAAAGATGTACTGCATAATGTGTATATGTAGTCCTACTTTTTACAAGTTTGAAACCAGTGCTTCTTACCTCTGAGTGCTAGTAGTATTTTAGCTAGCTTGGCTACATGTCACAAGTTCACATCACAAAAATAAATCTAATATTTCACAAAATGTTGTCAAAAAAAAAAATACACAGTTAATAATTCACAAAAATAATATGTTTCAAGGTAAAAAACAACATCGGGAAATAGTTAGTTGGGTCCAAGTAGCACACAGCCTAAATTTGGCCATCCACTTCTCCCAAGATTTTTCTTTTTGTGCAATTGCCCACAAGTGTCAGATTTAGATGCTCGGAGGCAGTGCAAGGCAGCCCGCGGAAAGGGCGGAGCAAGCATCAAACTGAGAATTTTGTCTCGCTCATCATCACGAGAGAAAAATCTACATCCTTGGGATCTAGGACTTTTTAAGTGGGATGGGTTAGGTGGGGGAGGAGGGGGGGGGGGACTATTTCAAGAATGGGTGAAATAGCTACAGTTAGCTAATTATGGGAAAGAGTTGGCTATATCGTATATTTTCTACAAGATTTAGTTAGCTATATCCTAGGAATCCATTCATGCAATAGTTAGAATTATAGTAATGACTGTCCTAATCAAAATGAATGAACTGCTAAAATCAGGAAGGAAAAATTATAGATTATTTTGAATAAAGAAAATGAGTGAATAGGTAAGTTAAAAAACAGATTTATTTGATAAAACAGAAGTAGTTTACAAAGTAGCAGCTAACACCAGTCGAGCCTTCCTCCCCCCTCCTTAAATTTGCCCGTGATTTAGCATTAGTTTCAAAAGCAGGTCTCATAATTACTGATGAGGGGCTGAAGCCCGTCCCTCCCTTCCCCACAGAAACATTTTCCTAGCCTGCTGTTATAGCTAGCTAATAGTAGATATTAGGAAAGCATTTGGAGTTTTAGAATCATCCAGGGAAATAGCTTTAAGTAAGGAAGGACTAGGCCACCTAGAATAATGAAGGGAAAATGAGAATAATCACTCCATTATAATCCATAAAATAAAAGAAAATCAATAATGTTTGTTTTCTTTTCTGATACAACAGAAGAATATAAGCATTTAGAAATGTGGTCATAAGGTAGATCTTTATTATTTTATGAAGCAGCTGGGTTTTTGTTGGCCACTCCGTTGTTGTACTCCAAAATGGGAAAGTTTGAAATACTGGTAGCATTTTCAGCTAAGGCTCAGAGTCAGCAAGTCATCTGGAGGATATCATGCAGGACAACTGTTTCTCTTCTCGAGCAACTCAACTACAGTGGAACCTCTCTACAAAGGGACTCTGAAGAACAATTTGACTCTTAACAACAGCCAGCGTAAATGGAACACAGTGATCTACTACAATAAAAAATAAAACTCTGAAAGCAGCCAAACTCTCTACAAGGGTCAAAAGACTTGACCCCAAGCATGGCCTTTGTAGAGAGGTTCCACTGTACCATTATTGACAAGAAATTGTAAACCATTACCAAGAAATCTATGAATTTGAAGGGAAATCCACTGCTGAGTATACTCTCTAATCCACATGAATGTCTGGTAAGGTTTATTATATTATTTATTTAGCTGCAGCAAAGGGTCTTCTCCATTCATTGAATATTTTTATGGAGACATGCCAAGTTTACACTGAAAAATTAGCTAACTATACTGAATCCTATATATTGAGTAAGTAAGAGAGACTGATACTTTCACTCATCCATTTTATAATGCACCAACTTCAAACATCTATGTAGCTAACTGCATGCTATCATAAATTTAACTTTGTTTCTAATTGGAACAATAAGAGAATAATAAGAAAATGTATGGAATAATAATATATTATTCTTTTGGAATAATTACCATAATTTGTTAGAATAAAGAAAAAGAATAATTCTAAAAATTTCGAGCATAGCTAACCGGCAGGCGCTAGACATCAGTGTATAGCTACGTAGCTATAGACTTAAAGAAATTTCCTCTGGGTTCCTCATCTAGCTATACAGCCAGTCAAAAAGGTCACTCAATTTACACTTGCTTTTTGCTTTTAGTTTGCAAGTGGCAAGATCTTCTGGGGAATCTTGATAGCTAAGCAGATCGGGAAGTTTTCTCCGTGACTTGATTATCGCGCATGCTCGAGCGAACGCTGACGTCATTTTTGTGCTGGCGTCCCCCAGTTCCCGACGCAGTCCAGGGTTTGTTGGTAATAAGGTGTGTGGGAGTTGTTCGGGAAAGCAAACGTTCTTGCTAGTGAGCATTCTGAAGTAATAAAAAAAATTAGCTACAGCTTAATCTGAGAGTTGAATGGTATATTGGAGAAGCAAATTGAATTATTTATGTATCTTGAAACAGAATTTCATGGCGGTGGTGGAGCCAAAGTATTCCTATTATCCCAAGCTTGATACCTGGGAGGAATCTAGAAGATTCTTGAAATTAACAAGAATCCAGGAATACCAAGGAGGGTAATTCACCTTCATAGCTACAATTAATGGGGGGTAAAATATAACTAGTGTATCTATATCTACAGGTACGGAACTATCCAAGACACATTCAAAGATAACTGGGACAGTGAGGATGAAGACCTTTTGGCTGAAGTATTATCGGATCTCAACTTCTTCTCTGCTGAGAAAAGAACTTCAGCATCCTCCAAGGGAAGAGGTTGTTTTATCATGTGTAGCTATACATACTATACTTATCCTTCGGTTTAGCATATTATTGAGTGCATTGTGTTTATTATTCTCAGTTTTCAGGTGATTGCAACTTAGAGGACATGGAAATGGCAAGGTATAATATTATTATTTATGCTTACAATGGTGAGATAAAACAAGCAATTAATAAAGACTATTTAATATGTCTGTATTAATTTAAGGTGTCTCCCTCAATGGTGTGTTCTGCCTCAGAGTATTTATTCTTGCCCTGTCAGGAGAGTTTTCTTGAGGAAGCATTCCTGCAATGTTATTCAATGAAGCATGAGGAGGAGCTATGTATTCGGGATAAAATGCACGTCACAAGGTCAGAGAAAACTGACAGACTCGGTATGAGTGAAGCTACTCCATCATGTCTTGGAGACAACATAGATCAGTGTACTCTGTACACACTTGGACATGACGCGAGGGAAATGAAAGGCACAAGGGAAGAGAAGAACTTAAAAGAATCGAAGGATGGAGTACAGTTGATGAACACTGTAATGGCAGAAAATAGTGTGATGGAAGTTGTGGGAATACCCACAGGGAGAATATCAGCAGGCGTGCCAAAGATGAACATTAACACTACATCACACTTAGTATAGAACTTCTAGAACATTCTTTAACATGTGTTGGTGACTGGGCATGAGCAGTTATGTTTTTCCTTTTATGTTTCACTGGTGGGTGGCAGACCTATAAAATCTGATGGTCGGCCTCCCCCAAAGTTAGTCAGTCTTTGGTTTCTGTACATACTTACCCTTGTCACATACTTATAGCCAAAATACTTTTAACATAACTTCCTTGAGCGACCTCAGGGCTAGTTAAGGGTAAAGGAGCAAGCTTGGGGTGACAGCAGGATAGTTTCGATTACAGCTACCAGAATAGACTTACTCTGGTGGCAGCGATACCTGGATCTGGGACGACACCTGGCATCCAACCCTTACCTGGCGGGAGTTACGAACATTCATCAAGAAATTCCCCCACAACTGGCGGCAGCGGTGGTCCTTTTGTGAACTGAGACGACCCTACGCTTACCATCGAGATCTGGAATACAGCTGGAAAGATTGGATATTACTTTGTGTGGTATTATTGAAGTGATTGGGTTTGTTTGTGGCACAATTTATTGGACTATTATTTGTTAGTGACGTTGCAGCATTGTAAGGACTGTATATTTAAACTCTGAATTTATATCATTTGTCTCATTTTTTTGCTGGTTTATTGGTTTGTGGTGTTTATTTATTGTATATTGGACTTTGAGATTTGTATCACTTGTTGCAGTTTGTTTTACTGGTTTCATTTGTTTACTGGCTTCATTTGTTTACTGGTTTCATTTGTTTACTGGTTTCATTTGTTTACTGGTTTCATTTGTTTGCTGTGTTTACTTTGTACAGGTTCCTGACACCTTCAGATTTGCTAAACAGGAACAGGTTGCCTTATGCCCCCCAAGTCCAAGCCGACAAAGCGACCACAGGATAGCTACTCCCTCCGTTCCATGGACGACCACGAGAGTGCCAGTGGGTTTGATGCTCCTAGTGACTCTTCCGAAGACACTATCACTGTCAGGTCTGAACCCATTGCTAGACCCAGTGGTTCTTCCGGAGAAGCAATTGCAGGACCCAGTAGTTCTCCTACAGCCGAGTCTGTGCCTGGTATGCCAGAAGTGTCCATCACAAGCGTTATGAACATGATGGCGCAGCTGCTACATAGATCTCAACAGGAGAGAAGTGAAGACAAGGAGCGCATGGCTAGGCTGGAGCAGAAGCGTGATTCGGAGAAATTGATAGACAAGATACCTCCAATGTTCGAGTCTTCTGATGTTGAACTATATTTACAGAGTCTGGAAAATGAGTTGATACAGGCCAACATTCCGCGTGGGCGTTGGAAGTCATTGTTGACCCCTAGATTGACACCCACACTGAAGGAGCAGATCGGCGATCTACAGGGGAATCTGGAGAGCACATATGAAGACATCAAGGCCAGACTACTGGACAGAGCTGGACTCACTCCATTACAAGCAGGTCAACAGCTCTTTAACATGCGCCCAAGAGATGTAAAGGACATGTCTTCATCCCAGCTCATCCAGAAGGTGGATAGGCTACTCTACAGAACAATGAGGGGAGCAGATACCCTTCAAGACGCTGTAGATAAGCTCTGCTTTGCCCGCATTAGATCTCTAATGTCCGTAGAAGGTCAGCAACAAGTCGACAGCTGGAGGATCAGCAGCAAAGATGATTTGCGAGCTGCACTCCTTTCTTGGGAGACCACCCGTGGTTCGATTGCCAGGGATGAACAACCGAGGTGGAGCCAGCAGCAGGGATACACGACTGGAAGGATAATTTGCTTTAAGTGCCAGAAGCCAGGGCACCGAGCAGTTGACTGCAGATCATCATTTACTGCTACCAATCAGCAGCCAGGTGGCAACTATCAACCAAGGTGTTTTGCATGTGGTGTCGTGGGTCACAAGAGTCCTGATTGTCCGAGCCGTCACAGTCCCACTAGCAAACCAATGGAAGATAGCGACAAAAACAATAATGTTCAGAAAGAGACTTTCAAGCAAGCTGAAGTTAATGTTGTGAATCGTGAAACGACTAATACGTTGACGGCCATTCTCTATGACCAGACCTTGCCTCTACTCTTGGATACAGGAGCTCAAATGTCTGTCATTCCAGAGGAGATGGTACCTGCTTCTGCAAAGACTGGGAGAAAGGTACAACTTAAGGGTTACAATGGTAGAATAGACGAGGCAGAGGTGGCTTGTGTTTCATTGTGTGTAGGTAAGAGAGTGTGGAAGGGTGAGGTGGCGTTAGTGAAGGGGTCAGATTTAGACGGGAAAGGAATTTTGGCAATCAACTTAAAAGATAATATGGCATGGGAAATTATGAGTGAGTACAGAGAAGACGTGAAAGCTGTAAATGCTGTAGAGACTAGACAGCAGAGAAGAGAGAAGGAGAGAGAAGAGAGGGAGGACAATGAGTGTGTTGAAAGAGAACAAGCTGGCAGTACAGTGGTGAACTTGCATGAAGGTAGTAGAGGTGAGGAGTGTGTAGCAAGTGAGGAAGTCGAGATAGATTCGGAAGATGAGTTGAACTTGGCAGATGTAGAGGGAGAAGAAGACATACCTTCGGAAGTGGGAGATGAGGTAGATGAGTTGAAATTGACGTGTGTAAAGGAGGGTGGTGATAGGGATGTATTGATCAAGGAAGTTAATGAAGATGTCACTTTAAAATCTCTGAGAGAACTGGCTGATCGTGGTGAAAGGGGTTATTACTGGGAGGATGGAGTGCTGGTACAGAGGTGTCCTGATTTCACTTATGGTACAGTCATTAACATAGTAGTACCTAAGTCAAGGAGATCAAAGATCATGCAACTTGCACATGATAAATTGGGTCACTTAGGGCACAAGAAAGTGGCCAGTACAATTAAACGAAACTTTGTGTGGCCCCTGATGAATTGTGACATTCGAAAATATTGTGAATCATGTTTGCTTTGTCAGAAGGTGAATAAGGCTGGGCAGAGGAAAGCATTGATGATTGAACGACCTGTGCTGTCCCAACCATTTGAGCAAATTGCACTAGATTTAGTGGGTCCTCTCCCCAAGGGTAGAGGTGGTGCTAGGTTTGTTCTGACAGCTGCCTGTATGGCTACACGTTGGCCTGAGGCTGTTGCGCTTAAATCTGTCACTGCCAAATCGGTGGCTGAAGCGGCCATTGAAATTTTTAGCCGTATGGGCCTGCCTTACCAAGTATTAACAGACAGAGGTCCCCAATTTATTGGTTCCTTGGCTAAGCATGTTACATCTATGCTGGGTATAGAACGTCTCCATACAACAGCATACCACCCACAGACCAATGGGGTGCTAGAACGCCTTCACGCTACACTGGAAGCAATGTTGGCAAAAGCTCATGCTGAGGGCATGGATTGGGTCAGACAACTCCCATTTGTTCTATTTGCACTTAGACAGGCTCCCAATCGCACGACAGGCTTCAGTCCTTATGAGCTTGTTTATGGCCAGCATGTAAGGACTCCCCTTGATGTGGTCTATGAAGGGTGGAGGAATAAGGAGTGTGAGGGGCTAGCAGTGGGAACCTGGGTGGAAGAGTTGTGTGATCGCTTAGAGATTTTGAGAGATGTGGCTACTAAGAACGGGTTAGTGGAGAGTGAGAAACGGAAGATTACTTATGATAAGGGGAAGTGTGAGCGGGTTTTGTGTGAAGGAGACAAGGTATTATGTCGCATTCCTGGGTTAAATGGCAAGTTAGAGGACTCATGGGAGGGCCCATTCATTGTATTGAAGAAATTGAGTGCGGTAAATTATCGGATAGAGGAGGTAGATGGCAGAAAAAAGAAGAAAGTTGTGCATGTGAACAATGTAAACAATTTTAAGGAACGTGAATTGGAGATTTGTGCTTTGACAGTATTGGCTGAAGATCATGGGTTGGACGACGGTAATGTGTTATTGAGGGATGAGGTGTGTGAAGGATTTAATGAAGAAGAATTAATGGGTGTGTTAAGTAAGTTTAGTTCAGTGATGAGTGATTTGCCTGGGGAAACATCAGTAGCGAAGATGACTATTGAGGTGGATGAGGGAACTCATATTATTTCCCAACGTCCGTACAGAGTGCCAGACAGGCTCAAGGATGGTGTGAAGCAAGAAGTGGATTTGCTCTTGGAGTCTGGAATAATAGAGCCTTCTGTGAGTGCATGGGCATCACCCTTAGTCCCTGTTGTCAAACCAGATGGCAAGGTTCGATTGTGTGTGGACTATAGAAAGTTGAATTCAGTCACCCCCCAGCTACAGCAGTACATACCCACCCTTGATGATGTCTTAGAGAGAGCAGGCAGTGCTAAAGTCCTTTCAAAAATGGACCTTGCAAAAGGGTTTTACCAGGTTCAGATGGCTGGGGAATCTTGCGACTTGACTACTTTTGTATCCCCCTGGGGCAAATATCGCTTCAAGCGCATGCCCTTTGGCTTGAAGAATGCCCCAGCCATGTTTCAATCATTGATGGAGACTGTATTGAAGGAGTGTTTGGTGTTTGCTTCAGTGTACATTGATGATGTTCTCATATATTCTAGTAGTTGGTCTGAACACTTGCAACATATTGAACAAGTATTAGTAGCATTAAAGGAGGCAGGGCTTACGGCTAAACCGGGAAAGTGCCAATGGGGAAGGTGTCATTTGGATTATCTTGGTCATCGTGTTGGTGGTGGAAAGGTGGCTGTACCTTGGCACAGAGTGCGAGTGATGGCAGAGTTTAGACAGCCAGTGACAAAGCGTGACTTGAGGGCATTCCTGGGAAGTGTTGGATATTATCGCCGTTTCATTCCTAACTTCGCTGCTCATTCTGCTCTGCTAACTCCAGCTACTTCGGGCATGGCACCTGTGACTGTGAGGTGGAATCAGGAGATGTTGGGAGCCTTTGATCATTTACGTAAGTCTTTGTGTAGTCATTGTGTCCTAACTGTGCCTTGTGTGTCAGATGTATTTCAGCTCCATACTGATGCTTCGGGTGTTGGAGTTGGTTGTGTGCTCAATGTGATCAGGGATGGAGTCGAGTATCCAGTTGCATTCTACAGCCGTCAGCTCCGGGGTGCTGAGAAGAGGTACTCTGCGACCGAGTTGGAGGCCCTTGCAGTGGTTGCATCAATTCAGCATTTTGCTCATTTTCTGTTTGGAGCGTCATTTACAGTCCTAACCGATCACAACCCACTCACCTCACTGCTGTCTTCAAAATCTCTAAATAGAAGGCTACATGGCATGGCTCTGAAGATTATGCAGTTTGATGTCACAATCTTGTATCGAGAAGGCACACAAAATGGCAATGCAGATGGTCTTAGCAGACAGTCATGGTCGGACAAGACAGATGATGAGAAATCCACTCCAGTTGATGTAATGGAAGACGACAAAGAGGAAATCTGTGCTACCGATTGTGCAGCATTCCTGCCGGACGCTGGTCTTTGCAAGGGGGGATGTGGGAATACCCACAGGGAGAATATCAGCAGGCGTGCCAAAGATGAACATTAACACTACATCACACTTAGTATAGAACTTCTAGAACATTCTTTAACATGTGTTGGTGACTGGGCATGAGCAGTTATGTTTTTCCTTTTATGTTTCACTGGTGGGTGGCAGACCTATAAAATCTGATGGTCGGCCTCCCCCAAAGTTAGTCAGTCTTTGGTTTCTGTACATACTTACCCTTGTCACATACTTATAGCCAAAATACTTTTAACATAACTTCCTTGAGCGACCTCAGGGCTAGTTAAGGGTAAAGGAGCAAGCTTGGGGTGACAGCAGGATAGTTTCGATTACAGCTACCAGAATAGACTTACTCTGGTGGCAGCGATACCTGGATCTGGGACGACACCTGGCATCCAACCCTTACCTGGCGGGAGTTACGAACATTCATCAAGAAATTCCCCCACAGAAGTGAGGGATGTAAGGGAAGACAAAGATGAGAGAGAGGAGAAGGATGAGAGAGAAGAGAAGGATGAGAGGAAAGACACGGATGAGAGGGAAGACAAGGATGAGAGAGAAGAGAAAGATAAGAGGGAAGAGAAAAATGAGAAGGAACAGAAAGATGAGTGGGAAGAGAAAGATGAGTGGGAAGAGAAAGATGAGTGGGAAGAGAAAGATGATAGGGAAGAGGAGGATGAGAGGGAAGAGGAGGATGAGAGGGAAGAGGAGGAGGATAGGGAAGAGAAGGATGCGATGAATGCGAAAGATCAGAGAGAAGCAAATGATGAAAGAATAGAGAAGAATGAGAGGGAATAAAAAGACATGCTGGAAATGAAAGCTGTGAGGAAAGAGGATTTCAATACAAAGAAAATTATTAGGGGAAGAGAGAACATAAGTGAAGAGAGGAACACAAAGGAAATTGAACAAAGGAGAGAAAATATTGACAACAGAAATACATTGGGAGATGCCATATGGACAAGAACCAGTGAGACAGGAGTCACAAGAAGGCATGGAAAGTGCCAGTTACCAGTACTACAAGGACTGGAGATGCTACTAAGAATATGCAAGCAGACAATGCATTGCTGATATGCAGTGGAAAGAATGACAACAGGTCTAGGAAGGTTAAAAGTGAAAGTAACATGACACAAGCAAGGAAGGAAGAGAAGGCATCAAAAGATTTAAAGAAAACTGAATCGACACGAACATTAATACAAAGAATAAAGGCAATGAAAGCATCTAAAGTTATAAAATCGACAGGAACAGTAAATTCAAGCAAAGGAGAAAAACTTGCTCATACCAAAGAAGCAAATTTAGAAGAACCAATGACAGAGGAATTACCAGTTAGACCAGAAAATGAGGGCAATAAAAACAACGTAGACAAAAAACTATGGAATACAATTTATTATGTGGATTAAGAAAGAAGACAAGAAACTTAAATTTACTGCTGGATAAACTATGGCATTTGATCTCCATTGTTGGACAAAACACTGAAATATTTCTAAATAATATTAACTCTTACAATGTCAGCTTTGGAATGTAAAACAGTTGTCTGTAAGTTTATTACATTGAAATGAATTAAAGTAAATATAATTGCTGTCAGTTTGCTGGCTCTGCTGTTTGGATTTAATTGTAACTAGTAAACAATCACCAAGTTTTCCCGATATACTAGCCAGGATTACTGACCTATACGTATTTCTGAAGCAGTGTGACTGCATTAATTCTCCACGTAGACAATTTAAACTAAACAATTTTGCTTAAACCTGTGACCATAGGATGGACTGCAATAGATTTGTTCGAAATAATAATACTAACAACAATAAAGAGAGAATAGCTACTGCTGAATGTATGGATACAAGGAACACATAACAATAAATGATAAATCACAAACTAAACTACATGACTGGGCTGCTGAAAACAGCCATTAGAATTAACTACATGGGGAACTAATTACCGCATAGAGTTTCTTACACTAAGTATGTATACGCCTTATAAATTTATGATTCTTTTATTCCATCTTAATTATGTCACGTTAGCTATGTGGCAGAAAATGAAATATAAAGTGAATGAGACTTTGATAAAGCATATATATTCAACAGAAACCAGAGATTTGGATATTGAAGGATACATACAGCCACATATTCACATTTATACTTATTACATTAATCTCTGGCAGGAGCTAGCTAAAAAGTGCTATTGAATTGAATAAGTGTAATAATTATGTACAATAAACCAACAACACCAAGTTGTTTTTCTCATTGCTACACTGGTTTTTCATAAAACAATTTTTTTAGCTGTCCTCTATACTCTAAAATGATGCTTGCTTGGAATATAATAGTATGCTAACTATATAAAATACAACAAAGCTGTGCTGTTTAAATTTTACTTGGTGTAAGCCCTTACGAAATTGATTTTATATTTCATGGTGAGTCTGGTGAATACAGGGCCTAGACAATGCTTGAAGAATGAAACAGTTCATGTTAACTTAATTGCATTACTGCTGGCATAAACAATTCCACTTATCATAACCGTACTGTAATAGTATATTTTCTGAGATACACACAAGTGTCATTATATTAAATATTATTAAGAAAAGAACTCAGTATAATAATGCATTTTTTATAACTAGCTATCAGTGTATACTACTGTAACTAATGTGCACAGTATACTACAAATTTTATATGTGTATAGTAGATGGAATTCCTGGAGTATACACTAGTTGTATATCGAAGTAATATGCATGACTTAGTATATGCTGTAAAATTGAAATAAATTATCTATAGACTGAAATGGACTATTCTAATATAAGAATATAAATTATTTTAAATCTTCATACATTTTTAATTAGCTAGAGTTGAAAATTTACATTAGTTTAATTATTCGATATTACACTTCTGGCAATAATGGACTAGACATATATATAAAATAAATTGAGGATTAGATTGAGCATAACATAGCATTGTACATATAAATATTGGAATACAAAATAGAGATAATTCTATTAAACAACACCTATTGCAATAAAACTTAGAATATTAGCATTTGCTCAAATAGAAACGTAGTTATTAACTCGTGAGTTAATTTTTCAACATATTTTTGTGAATTTTTTGACTTTGTCGTAATTTATTCCATTGTTTAAAATATTCCAGATACACAAACACACTGACTGTATTGAAAACAGCGGCAAGTATAGAAAATGCTCCAGCTGAATTTCCATATCTTTCAACTCCTTGTACTTCATTTTTGGCTAAGTCCCCAGCTATGATAAGAATTCCTCCACCGAGAAGTTCGAGATTACAAGATAGGAAAGATGAAATAACAAAGATGTATGTCAGGGGGACAAGTACAAAGTTCATTTTTTTCTTAAAGGAGTATACAGCAGGTGCTATGAATCCAATAAATAGAACAGAGTTCAACAGAGGCAGAGTGATAAGTATTGCCCCGCCTAATGTATAGTCCTGAACATTTTTTATACTTCTTGATTGGATTATCTGATGTAGACTCCATGAAATAGAAAGGGCTATGATGTAAAAAATGACGGCTGCAGCGAAAGTGACAACGCTGACTATTATCAAGATTCTAGAAGTTGCTATATTATCTGATATACACGATAATATTTCAATAATAATTACACACATTAATAATCATTTTGCAATGAAAATAAAATTACAGTTTTATCAACTAAACACAGGGGAATGCCATGGCTATCATGGGATGCACCCACTAATTTTTTTGCTTGTTTTGTTTGTTTCTGCTTTCATTGCATATATTTTGCCTTGTCAATATAATTTAGTTTCAACTTATTTTGATTGAAATCATCATTTCTATACCGCAATAATAATAACTCACCTGTAATAGCTGGCACCTGCTTTGATTTAGCATCTACTAACTTAACTTGAATTTTTTCTTTCTCAATTCTAGTATCTTTGACATCACAGAAACACAAATAGTTAAAATGTAGGCATCACAACAAGAGCAGCATGCAATTTTAATACAAAATATTTTTACATTCAAAACAAGAAAAATAAAAAAAGTTGCAATAACTAATAGCATAGCAAAATAACATGGCTTCAAGTTAGCATTCCGTCAGGGAGACACACAAATACACATTGAACCATGCTTGCCTGTTGGTAAGGAAAGAATTTTTGTTTCCTCTAATATTATTTAAAGTAGCTTCGGGGGGGGGGGGGACATGCATTGACTCCGGAGAACTTTGACCATACACTTATGATATACCACCAAAACCTCAATTGAGACTCATTTTGTGAGGGGCTCCCTTTGCTCGCCCAATAAAATTAAAATCTAAACTGAATCTGTTCGACATTTAAATTTTAAAAAAAATTAAGTGAATACAATAATTATCATTCTCGTTCTAAGAACTATCATTATATTAATTAAAACTTCGGCTAGGAGTCGAAACGTGTTAGGTTTTAATTAATATAATGTTGGCTGTAACTATTACTGCCAAAAATGACTGAATCATTGAATACAATAATTCTCATTCTCTTCACTAACTACTATGGCTGGAGATACAAACTTGGTTCTTTTTTCTTTGTGTGCGGAAAATGAATAAAAATTAACTCAGTGGTAACTTAATGTCATGATTCTTTGAGATTTAATGTTGACAGATAAAATACGGTTTTATTGTTGCCTAATTCCCTATAGCTACCTTATTCTGATCATAAAATTATAGGTCTAAGTGAGTGCAAGTAAACATCTTATTTATGTACAGTGCTACGCTTTTTTTCCCCTTTAGTAAACTATCCATGAGTTACAATGCCTGGGGGAGAATCAAGGGAGGACCGAGGGGGCCAGCCCCCCCTCCAACCAAGTTTTTTGGAAGAATTATAAGGATGAATGTACCAAAACAGGCAATACAGTCTACGGGACAACTGCATGCTAATATATTTTCTTCGTTCATCAATTAATATTGAAATCAATCATTAGTATTTTGATAATTTCTTTGGTTTTGACCTAAATAAATTTGGGCCCCTCCTTGTCGCCAGTGCTGGATCTGCCCCTGAAGTCTTACCTGCTAATTCCTTTAAAGTCTTCTCTAAATTGTTTTCACTATCTGCATTATAAAAATGGATAGATAATAATTATGCTGTTTTACTCTTTAACAACATTATTGCTACATTAATTTTATTACCAGTGTCAGAATCTACTCTTACTAACTATTATTATCACAACTTAGTGTTGTAATAAACACTTCAACATATAAATCAGTCATTGAGACTTTACCTTCCAAATTGTTTCTGGTTCTCTTCAATTCCTCATCTTTAACTAAAACATAACAATAATTATAATATTTGTTATAATGATATCTTTGTAACTAAATTCAAGCTCTCTTACTTTCTAGTCTACTTTTTATTTCATTTACATTCTCTTCTTTCACTATAATGAAGATATAAAATGAGTTACAAATCCACTTTTTGTAATAATTATAGTATATTGAAGTCTATAGTTTGACATTGCTATTGATTAGACAGATAATTAGATATTTCTTCTTACCTGACACTTCCTGTTTGGCTTCGTGCAGCTGCTTTCCACATACTAAAAACACATTTTATGCTGCATTAACAATCCGATAATATTGAGTGTTGAACAGCTATAGCCATTATTGAATACAATTTTTCATTTAGACATTTAAGCTGCTGAGACAGTATCTGCATGCGCATAGAAATATATTATTAGTTGTGTGGTTAGTAATGAGTAATGAACCACAGTATTATTAATTAACTGTATTGCTTGCATATTTAATGTGAGCTGCATCTTTCTAGTAATTACTGCTTGAAAAAAAACTTCAAAGAATTAATATAAATTTCATTGGACTTTGTAATAATTATTAATTAAAGATGATATAACTTTAGTATTTAATATTTTCTAAAACAGTAAAAAAATGGCCATATTCTTACTTTTGAGTTGCTCTTCTGCTTTCTTCAGTTCCTTTTGTAATCCTAGTATGAAACAATATGTGTTATTTATACTTAGCTCAGTAATGCCATCAAGTCTTGCTGTAGCTAGTCACCATAAATTGTTTGAACCTTTTTTAAAAGCCATTTTAGGTACGATAATTATAGTTATAGAAACAATTTGTAGAGCAGCATAGTTCTTTCTTACGTGCATTATCATTTTTGATCTTCTTCAGCTTATCTTGTGCACCTGATCAATAATATTTCTTATGTTAATATGTATATATACAATATTTATATTGTATGCTTGCCAATTCAGAAATAGAGTCTAGAGATATGTCATCATGAAAATAAAATGCAAATTCAACTGAAGTAAGATCTTATATGGACAAAATTAATGCAAAAATTATTAAGATATGCATAATACAATTTCAATTATTACAAATTAATTTATACCGCTTGAGGGTGTGGAATAATATAAGCCTGACAACATTATATTGATTTCTATTGAATTGTATTTTATTTTAATCAGTTAGTCTTTGTCTTAAGGGCTTAGCTAAATAAATCACTGGACTAGTTTAAACGGCTGAGTATTGAGTTGTTTAAATGGCTGAGCTGTCTAAAGGATGTACTGCCATCTTTTAAGCTGAGCTGAGGCAGAGACATTTAAGAAATTGAGCTGTCTAAATAACTTCACCCTCGAAAGGGCCAAGTCATCTAAAGGGGTATGGTATTATAAAGACTTTTAGTTGTCTAAAGGGGAAGAGCTGAGCCATTTAAAGGGATGAGTCATCCAAAAGGCTGAGGGGTCTGAAAGACTGAATAATCTAACACCTGAGCTATTTAAAGGGAAGGCTTCAAATTGGCTCACAGTTTTCCAAAGATTGGAGCTATCTATGAGCCACCGCCAAAAGAGCTCAGGTATCTAAAGAACTGAGCTCTCTAAAGCGCCGAGTGCACTAAACGGAGGGTCAGAGCTGCCTAAAAGGCCAGTCTCCATCATTCAATTAAGACAGTAGCTAGTGCATTACTATCTCAATTTTAAAAGAATGTTTTATAATGATAGAAACTAGAGATAGGGTTACTATACTTTACATTGTGTTAAATGGTCTTGTATGTATTCATACATTGTAGCATAGGAACTTTACTTAAGAAAGAATCATATTACATACAATAACAGCACAAATTACAGTCTTCAGTTAACATACTATCCACTATCCAGGTCATTGCTCAGAATGCTCTGTTCACTAAGTAGCTTTAATTTATACTTACTCTGCAATGCTGGATCATCTGTATGTGATATTACCACTGAAAATAAATAGAGCATCATTAAGACCAAAATTGTGAACAAAAACATTAGCTGTAGCTATACAGACTATAACATTACATAAAAGTAGTCCTCAGTTAATATTTTTAGAAAATTCACACTTATGACAATAATATGAAGAGTATTTTATGTAAAAATATTACTTTAATCCATTTCTGAGCTAATAGTTAAAAAATTCTTGTTTTTAATGAGTATAGCTAACACTACTATGAATTTTCATCTGCATATTTTTTTCTCAAAGTTGATAAATGTATCTCTACCGCATTTGATGAATGTACCATTCCTACTATTATTACATCAAGTGAAGGTAGTAATAATCATAATTACTACTTGTTGATAATATCAGCTAAGTTTATTCTAACTCTATAGCTAACACTAGTCACAATCACTATTCTATATCTGGGCAAATATCACAGCAATGAAATAGTGAGTAGAAATAGCTTATTAGAATCCGTACCTATTGGTGGATTCAGTAATTCTATTACTTCTCGGTAATATTTTTTCTTTTCTTGTAAAATGTCCAGCAATTGTGTCAAGTTACTTGGGTCTAATTTAATTTTAGATTCCAAAGTGTCCACCATTTTACGTGACTTTTCCATCTCGCTTGCTCCAATTTTTGTGTCTGTCACATAATGGTAGGTATCATCCATTACCAGTCCTTTTACTTGCAGTCTAGATGCCAGCCAAGCTTGGTTCCATGTGAAGGCAGTAATAATGTCATCCTTGTGCTCCTTAAATAACTCCCACCTTTGCAAATCTTGCTCGTAATCTTCCATAGCATTAGTCTAGTGATTATCGGAATTAGTTTTTTCAGCCAAGTAGTGAAAGGTGCTAGCAGGAGATCTTAAGATTGAAGTAAAGTGTGGGCACACATAGGAAAAAGAAACAGCAAAAAACAAAACAAAAAACAATCACAGTAACTTAGCAGGATAGTTAACTTCAACTAAAAATGTCTGTATTACAATAAATTTTGTCGTTTATAGCTAAGGTAACCAAGAAATTAATAGGTAGTCAACTAACCTGCCCAATATAATGTGACTTTTCCGAGTATAATACTATTAGTTCATGTCATTCCATTATTACTATTCTTACAGTATTCTGTTATAACCTAACCTATAATTGTGACTTTTCTATAATTATAGCATACAAATACATGTAGCACTATGAATTTTGTAATTCCTCAGTTAGAGCCAAAAAAACCTTTATAGCTACAGGGCATAAAGACAGTAGATAAACTCCCCCCCTCCCTCCCACCCAAACATGTTTCTCTTTTAGATAGAACCTTCAGTACCTAGACGACTATATTTCTGCTTTAGTTATGCCACAACACTAATATCAATGCCTAGTAAGTAGTATAAATTGTTTAAAAAGAAGCACTCTTTCCAAGAAATAGATGAGAAATTTTGGAATACTTCATACCTTAAAGAGAATTTGCAAGAGCTAATTAAAATGCTTTGCTAGTCATGCATGTAGCTATGCATCTGTAAATCCCCCAGTGTGCTTTTAATTAAAGTCAAAATACCATCAGAACACTTACTATAACACAAACAGAAGCCTTGAGATGGCACACTTGTTAGGTTAAGTTTTTATGTTCTGTTTTATTTCTTATGAAGCCTGTCTTACCAATATCGAGTTGTTACATTATCTTAGTAATTTTCATTATTTTAGATTTATAAATTATAAGTCTACAACTTCCTCAGTATTTACTTAGGAGTACAATATAGCTATAAAAATTAGGGGAGGATACAGGGGGGGGGGGGGGGGGGGGGGGGGGGGGG
>WLWD01002138.1_pt1 | contig 57065 bp, 32 predicted proteins | sample 6712731 | NCBI WGS metagenome assembly WLWD01 (sample SAMN12718690, study PRJNA576275) | sponge metagenome | isolation source: marine sponge | host: Mycale hentscheli | place: New Zealand: South Island, Marlborough, Capsize Point | collected 2014-11-01 | reverse complement strand
TATATTTTGCACATTTTTATAGATACCAAACTGCAAAGTGTGAGAGAGGGACCAATATAGTAGATGGGTTATACGTCAAAGTTTTAAAATATTGTACAATATGCACCAGAATTGCCAGATATGATTCACAAAGTGTTGAAATATCTGGGCAAGGAGTTCTCAAATGTAGTATTGAATAGAATTCATAGCTCGTCAGGTTCTACTAATAGTCTACAAGAGTACATGGACTCTAATAATCTAAACAATGAAGACATTCGTGAAGAGAGTCATGAATCATTTGCTCCCAAACATAAACTTCCATTAAAATATACAAATTCACTCTGTCGTTTGATTTAATTTCGATCTTTCAGAAAAAATTTCCAATTACAAAAATAGAAAGATAGTACGGAGAGGTCAGATTATTGAGCAAGTAACAGAGCCTAAACCAATAAACCTGAGACTTCACATAATTATTACAGCCACCGTACTCGTTACAGGAATAATTATTACTCATCATTGCTAGCATTATTATGATCATTGCATACTGTAAAACCAAGAAGATGAAAATGTATCAGACAGACGAAAAATCTGGTAATAGTATAGCTGTGGGTGAGGACCAATTATTTTACCTTCAAGAAAAGAACAGGTGAAATTAGACAAAAAATAAATTTTAATTTTGTGTATACAATCAAAAGAAGAGCACTATGAATAACATTAAGTGATCGCGTGCTGTAAAGGAGAAACTTGGAGCGAAAACTTTTATTCAGCGAAATGGATTAATCCTGTCTTTGCAGTCAAAATGTATTCATTATTTCATTAGACACGAGCAACCCAGATGGCAAAAGATTTGTGCACAGCATCTAATGCAGTCTCGTCACTCACGACTGTCCACCACGAAATTGCAGCTCGCAGAAAGAGTGGTTACAGTTGTGATACTGCTAATGTTATTCATTGTGCTAAAGCCTAATTACATCCACTAGGTACAGGAACAATTATCCACTTCCTTTTCCTTCCTTGCGCCATTCACTTAGCTACTTTGTAATTTCCAAAGCTTTCCAGGGTTAGCTCTAAACTTAAAACAATTCAGAAAGACACTTATCAGCCGGTAACAAAATCCAATTCCCTGGAAACTACTTGGAGCACCCATTTTTTTGCCGGAAAATACAATAACATGCCCATAATTGGGGTAGTGCAAATAGGTTGATAGCAGGTACCCGTTGATAGCAGGTACTGGTCGATAAGCCCACTTACGCTAGCTGTTCACATTTTTCAAAATTGATTATTTTTCAAACAATTGTATCACATAAAATTATTCTATTATTATTAATAGCAGTACAATTTCTAAGTTTAAATCTATATAGTATTCTACATCCGAATAATGATCTACATTCTAATACAAAAAATTACATCTTAAGTAATAATACAAGTTAAAAAAAAGAATTATAATTATACCCTCTCTAATGAAATTGTTAATTATTGCTCTGAATAATTTCATAAGTATCCTCTAAGTTTCTGTCCATATGATCAGTGACACCTTCATAACTTTGATTTATTTCTCTTCCATGCACTCCGCTATTTGTATTGACCATAGGCTTCATTTTACTCAAGTTACTTGCTTTTGTAGCATCTCTGTCTGGAAACTTGTGAGTTTCATATGCCTGACATGGTGTAAATGAAAACTCTTCTTCTTTGTTGCATTCTACATTGTTGCTTCTTGTAATTTCCACATTATTAATTGTGCCATATTCATGATCATTACTCTGAACTGCCTCACTTTCCATTTGTTGATGCAGTACATTTTGCAATTTAACTTGTGAAGATCTAAAAACAAACAACAATTATTTGAATGTTTGTAACTTGCTTAAAATTACTGTTATCAGAGTTTTTATGCCATTATACAAATACTCACATGTTTGGAACTGATTTGTTTCTGAATGATTCTCTACATTTTATTCTAACATATACAATTACTGCGAACACAATGACTATAGTTACTATAATTACACCAACAAGAGACACGGTAATAATGGTAGTATTAGTAATTGTGTTAGTAATAATTGTTGTAATAGTAGAAGAGCCACACTCCTCTTCCGCCAAAGAAATAATTAACACTGGACAAGAAGATTCAACTTTTAAAATTTTCCCTGTAATATTATTGAAGCTTTAGTCGACACCCATTGCTGTAATGTTTGTACAAAATCCAGTGCTGCCACTTCTGATGTGCCATAAAGTTGTGCTCTATATGTAACAAGTTTAGGTGAGTCTGCAAAGCATTGAAATTCTCCATTCTTAATTACAGTATTCTTATCAATATTACACTGACATGGTTGCATTAATAATGATGTAAGGTAAGAAATGATGCCCTGAGATTTCTCTGATGGACTATCATTCTGATTGAATAAAACATATAATAATTAATTAATTGAAATAATACTGACTTACTGTAAACAAATGACAGGATGTACCAATATGAATGACGATCTGAAACAATTCACCTAAAAAATTACACACTTGATGTCACTGGATATAATGTAATCGATGCTAAATAGTACTGTGACTACTTGGAATGTGTATAAAAAAGTAGTCCTTTCTAGGTTTATATTTGCATAGGTTTTAACATCTCTTCATTCATGAGCTATATGAAATGTTATCATTAATTAGTCAAAATTTCTTCATGATTTTTCTCTTCTTTTTAACTAATACAAAATTTACTTTGGTCAGTTACACTTCAGTATGCTACTATGTGTATTTTTAAGTGTAGCATTATTATCATGAGTAAAGATGTTCATGCACACTATCAGTATTGAGCAAAATTTCAACCGATGTATGTAAATGCTGTCAAAATTATATCATTAATTAGCTAATTTTTTGTCAATATACAACATTTATGAGTATCGTTAGCCAATTTACCTTTAACAGTGTCACCAATAGAAAAAGTATACGCACTGGATGCTGTAAGAACAGAGAAAATGCCAGAAGGTAAACTAATTGGATCTTGTAAATTTGCATTTAGTATTATCACATAGACTTCATATCTATAATTATAATATTATTCTAACCATATATAATTTGAGTAGGCATCATAATTAGATGTGTAAAATAATAACGAATATCGACCAATGCTCTTGTTAACTTACCACTGACAACTAAATCAATGAAACCACTAACATCTCCTGCAGGATGTGACGCTTGAATAAAGTATCTCACCTGATCTGTTTCCATGGAGCTTCCTATAGACTGAACTATGTTAGTGATGGTTAATGTGAGTCTGTCTGTAGATAAACTCAATTTCGAGTTAGCTGTCCTATTCATTAAAGCAGTTATTTCTAGAAAATCAGTAGAATTGAAGTTTGGTACTCCAGCAGATGCACTGGTGGTATAGTACCATGAATATTGTTCGTAGTAACCATTGGAATAGCATTACTAATCATAAAAGTGAGGTTGGCAGTTTCTCCCGGATTGGTAAATGATTGTTAATTTTTACGTGTTATTGAGGAGGAACTACATAAACAAATAGTGCTCATTTTCTTAATTTAACAGTTTTCCTTTTTATTTTTGTTGGGATTCCATCGATTTACATTGGCCAGTTTGCTATACTTTAAATGTGTTCAATCAATATAATAATAAGCTCGTGTGCCAGTTGACGGACAACGACCGTGTGTGCATTCATGAATAATTCATGACTTGATCAGAATTAGTAAAACATCATCATTACCTGAATGGGAAAAACATTTCACAAGGGACAAAATAGGAGGGGGAAAATACTATCTTCTCAGAATTCGAACCTACAACCACCAATTACGGAGTGGGCACAGTATTGATCCGTCAGAAACTAACAGTTTGGAGCACTTTAAAGTGCATTATTAGCCTATTGTATAAATAACACTGTGTTGCTGAACTGAGTTGGGAAAGAGAGTACAGTTAGAGTAGCTAAACGTAATGGTTGTAAAAAGGTATAGAGGAATAAGAATGCAAGAGTCAATAAAAATAATAGCTTGAAAATTAAGAGTAGCATAAGTCATTTTTATCTGTCCTTTCTGTGTATTTTCTTTCACATCTTCATCATTGAAGTAGTTACATCAATAAAGTTTTTTTCAAGCTATGGTTTCTTCTATACTCAGACAGTTATACTGAACTTTGGAATAGCAATTTTCTCTTGTTTTCTAGTTGGGAATATTTCCAGCTTGTGCATAATATTTCTTAAATGTGGGAAAGCAACAGGAATAGAGACATGAAGACATGAAGAGTGTGAAACTGGAATATACGGCTGTTTTTTAGAAGAGAGAAAAATATTCTAATCACTCTTTTGCCAATAATTTTTTTCACACATAATGTTATAATTTCTATATATAAAACCACAAACTGACCTAATGGAAATACCCAAATATTGTTCCAATTCCTCCCTGTCCTGAATAAAATACATTATACTCTCCATAATCATCATTGGTAGTTGGTTTTTTTAAGTATATCTCATGAAAACAGACAAACTGTGAAAGTGTACCAAAATGTTTAGCATCCTGAGTCCAAATAATACCATACCTGCAGCCACTTCCAGTGTCAATTCATTAGGTACAGATAAAAATACAATAGGAGATAGTCGTACTGGGGCTATTGCCTGACCTATACTGGCAAAATACATGTACAATTTTACTACAAAACTAAATTCCTACTCATCAAAATTCACTGCTTAAGTTGACATTGTAGGTGGTGCTATAATTTCTTTTTGATGTAGGTTGACATTAGTGACACAAAAAACGCAGATGGACATTGGGAGGATATTATAGAATAATATACTCACCACACATTATTATGGCTTTTACATTATGATGCTAATTTGTGAGTAATGAATGAGACACTGAATACGCTTTCAATCAGATGGCGATGGCTGACATCTCGATTATCCATTAAAATGATGTTGCAATTAAATGAGAAAATCTAATACAGAGCATTGTGCATTTTTGTTTATTGGTACAATTACATGTTCAATTAATTTGTTCAAATTTTGAAGATATTTTATTGGCTCACTTGGTTAGCTTTAATGCAATTAATCTACAAGTAAACCAATTTTATTTTTACCTCATCATGCATTGCAAGGAATGATAATCGGGAATACATTCATACCTAAACAAAACTTAGTTAGAACTGAATAGAGTAATCATTGTAAACAACTGATATATTAATTATTCCATTTTAAATTTTTTACACTATATATGAAGCTGTTCTGAACAAAAAATGTAGAAACAATCAAACTTTTGGAACCAGGTTAAGACTATGAATTCATTATTTGTAACCAACCAGTATTTAATCTCAGGAGAACTGTGCATAAACTTGAGAGTTGTCACTCATAAATATACATTGATAAATTCCTGCATCAGACTCTTGAAAACTGAAGAAGAGAGTGGACTTAAGTCGTCCTTTTGCTACCATTGTATTATTAGGAGTATGGACAGAATTCCATTATGCAGCCATTGTGCCGATGTCACCGAATACATGTTGGCCTCATCCTTTACATGACCAGCAGTGAATGAGAAAAAGAACTCAATTCTACATTTTTATCAAAGTATAAAAAATTGCGCAAGTTATTTGATACTCTGGAATAAACTTGCATTTTTCAATTTTTTTGCACTCAAAATCTGCAATCTCAACTCCATTGCAATTGTACAGTTCTAGCTATGGAGAAATTTATACAAAATTAGAATCTGTGCATACAAGTAAAGGAACTAATCAAGTGGCCAATAATGATATGTTAAGATCAGGTGGAACATTATTGTATCACATCCATATTATTCTGATAACAACCACTTGCACAGAAAATTATATGTGTGAAAATATGCTACAGAGGAAAAAGTAGTATTTTGTGTGTTGACAACATTTAGTTGCGGTTAACTGAAGATTAATTGAGTCAACGGCAGCCCCCACCCGTTAGTGTATCAATTTCTATAGATGTTTATAGACTTTGTACAGATGCATCAGGTGCATGCCTCGAATGTATTCTATGTGTGGTCAGAGACGTGAAGGAGATACCTGTGGCACTTAGTAGTTGTTAACTGTGCAAAGCAGGGAAAAATTACTCTGCAACGGAGCTAGAGTTACTCGCAGTAGGAGTATATTTCACTAATCATTTTTTTTACTACTTACATGGGCATATTTCCAAAGAATACGCAGACTATACTTTTATAATAATATCTGTATTTATACCCAACATTTTCTAGAAGGCGGCTTAGAGGAATTCAATTGAAAAATATTGTTTTTTGTGTAACATTTGTACGCAAATCTGACAACAACAATGTCAACAATGATGCTTGATCTGGGGAAGAAGCTAAAGAAGTAGCCAAACCTACTGTGAGACAGAGTTAATATGGAACCTAAAAAAACATACACTGTATTATTTTTGTATCAGCAATTACCAGGAATTGAACACAGGAATTAATGCACCAACGCTCTATCACTGAGCTATGACAACCAGCCTGCAAACAAACACTTCATTCTGTATTTATACTGTTAAGGGGTACTGCTATGCAGACCAATGACATTTCTAATTTTTCAAAGATTATTTTTATTAATTGAATTTTTTTAATCCACTATGTTATTACTTCATAATTTCTTTGTCAGCCTTCTCTTACTCATTAGATGTATTCTCAACCCCTGGTATCTTGTGATATCACAGATTGAAAATCTTCTATTGGGGATTCACTGACTGGATGACTGCTGCGAACACAGTAAGAGTCAGGCAGCCTACTATATATCAGAGGTTGAGCTGTCACCCAATTGGCACACTCCCTCTTTATCCCCACATATCCTCCTTTAATTTCCTTTCTCTAATTAAATTATATATATAAACTAATCCACATATTCCCCCAATGTGACACATAATATTAAATATATAACTAAGAAAACAGCTTATGATACAAAAATGACAACAATAACTAAAAAAATCTATTATAATATGATGAAGTATTAAACTTTAGTTACAGGATTTTACAAGAAAACAGACTTCATTTGAAGCTACAGTATTGCCTGCTAGAAAATCCGCTTGAGGATATCCAGTAATATCCTGATTTAATTTCTGAGCGAATGTTTTTCAGTTCTTTACAGGAATTGGCTGCATAATATGGTAGCTGACCAATGGGTTGAAATCCAAATCTGTTGATCAACAAGTTCACAGTATTTTTAGTGATTTCATCTCTATTTGTTGAGCTCGGGCAAACTTGAAGTTCTTGAAAAGTATTGATGTCACCATCTAATTGCAGTCAAAAAGTAGAATGTAACTAATAAAATGAAGGAAATTTGGTACTGAAAGTGCTTTATGAGAAAATGTTGTTAATTTTTAACAATCATGTGTGCATTTATTGCTTAGCCACTAAAGCTACAGCATGCAACTTAAACTGCTCAAAATTTTATCGAAAGCACACTGATGAGTAATATATAATTTCAACATTTAAAAAAAAAAGTTAGATAGGCAATTTCAATCAGAGCTTTTGAAAAACACTATTATGGACATAGACATTATAAACTATGCATCAAAAGTGTTCACATATTAATTTTTAGAAGTATGATAAAATGAGTGTGAATTAAAGATTTTTGTTGTTATATTATAAGTGTGAAGGAGTAATTTTCATTAAATCTTTGATAAGAACAAGTTCATTCTTTCGCTATTCAAACACAGTATAATAAATCATTTCCTTTGTCCACATTATTATTATTATCAAGCAGTAAAAGAAAATCATGTTATTTTATACTGAACTAGTCAGATTCTTGTAACTATTAACAGTTATATTTCATGAAACCTGAATTATCACCAAGTATTTAATATCATATTCCAGACTACTACTAGCTCCAGTTGGCTGCAAAATAGTAGCAACAACTACAAAAGGGAACAAGGAAATAGTATATATTAATGTGTATATAATTATATGTGTACCAGTTACATCCACAGTAATTGAGGAATTGATATCTCCAGCAGGACTTGTTACCATGACAACATATACTCCTGCATCACGTGGAACAACAGAGTTTATTTGTAAACTCGTAGTTGCTGATGGATTTTCAAATACAGGTGGAATAGTAACACTGACTCGTGATTGTACCATTAAACTGTTGCCATTGAATATCCAAGAGATTCCACTGAGAGGGTAATTATAATCTATTGTTACTGACAACATCACTGTTTGGTTTACTTCAACTTCAACAGAAGAACTATGAGCTTGAAATGTTGGAGGCACTGTAACAATTACAATAAAAAATTAATCATTTATATACTTATAAATAAATTGAAAGCTCTCATGAAAGGTTCTCAAATATTGAAAAAATTATTGCTGTCAAAAAAGTTTAATAAAAGACTGTACTGATCCATTATTTACCATAAGAACAAAAAGGGATCTTGTGAATTACTTAATGAAAGACTAACTTGTAGCAACTGAAAGATATTAGCTATTATTTTGATAATTATAACAAATGTTATGTTAATTGGTAAACATTACAAAACATGCTGTCAGAGAATGGGATTACACTCTGATAAAACTAACCATTGAAACACATCATAGATATAAATGAAATGAAGAACTCATGTTCATTCATGTGGTATGTAAAATGACAAGCATCCATATGTAGATGATCAACACACAGTACCATGTATTATTCCATAGGCCACATGCGTATAATTGTTAAAAGAGAGAAAAAAGAGAGCAAGCAACAGTTCAAACAATGCATGCTAATTTTATCCCAGTATAAATGAAGAACATCCTCATATTAAAAAAAAAACAACATCAGGTGTACAACCATAATATTATATTATATATATTTTCTTACTTGCTTGAACAATTGTCAGAGTTCCATTGGAAGATCCAAAGGAATTTGTAGCCAAACAAGTATATCTCCCAAAGACTGATGTTTCAGCAGTTGAAATGGTAATTTCACTAGAGTAATTATTACTGGAAATCATCATCATATCTAACATATTGCCATCAGGTCCAGTCCACATAAAAGTGATCGGATAGTCTCCATGAGTAGAAATACAAACTAGTGTTACCATAGAATTACTCAGGACAACTCTGCTGCTATATGGCAGTGAGACTTGAGGAGGTTCTAGTGAATATATAAAAAGCAAGCTAAATTCTTTAAATACATAAGTTGCCCATGTCTACTCTATGTATGAACTGCTCATAGTTTAAAGGGACACATAGCACTTTGTACTCATGATATTTGAAAGAAAGGCAAGGAAAGTGAATGGATGAAATACAGCTAACAGTGATTTAAATGATTTGTTGTGTGGTTTAGCCCTCTCTCACTTTATTCAATGCTAATGTTCTCTACATAAGCACGAGCACTAAATGGGGCCGAAAATATGATCCAGTGATATAATATTAGTTACTGCAAATGTACCCATTTTTATGTTCTAATAGCCGTTGAAATATTATTTTAGCCTGGTACTAATAACATCCCATATGGACTTGATCAAGTGATATTTGGTGTAATAATGTATTAGTATAAAAACGACTACTTACGTCCAATGGATATATCAAGACTTTCTGACTCAGTTCCAGCCAGATTTGTAACATTACACTCATAGGTGCCAGTGCTGGACTCCATAACTGAATCTATCACCAAAGTGAAGGTAGTTGATGTTTCCGATGTGGAACTCGTTGGCATTCCATTGTGATACCATTGAAAGGAATAACTTGGGGGATTACCTCTTACTACAGTACAAGTAAGAGTCACAGCTTCACCTAATCTAACTCTAGGTCGATCCATGACTTCTAACATCACCTCAGGTAAAACTGTAAGCATTCAGCAATTAAGTAATATTATACAAGTAGAAGCTGGAGCTTAAAATAATCATTATAATACATGTAACAAAAAAGGAGATAATATTGCATTAGTGATAAGGCCAAACCGAAATGTTTCATTTTGTTTAATTAAAGTGCAATAGCTGTATTTTTATTGACAATATACTATTTTAGTGAGTAAGGGTAGTGAGTGAGACTCATTATAAGTAGTGTCAAATAGAGAATTTGGACTATCTTTTTATGTAACTGTTACTACATAAGTCAGATTGTAGTATCGCATAATATTTAATGAGCAGGCTAATGTACTTTTAGAAGTCAGAGGCAAGGGAAAATAAAGCCTGAGAGTGAAATAACATTGTGAGACGTGATATTTCATGTGTTACATACCTAAAATATCAATTTTTCCTCTAAAACAAGCACTTTTTGGCTTGCTCCCAGTTTATTGTGATACTGCAACAGTAAGCAAGTCTTATTCAAGAATTAGGCTAAGACTGGGATAATTCATTCAAAATACTCGTCTTTTAACATGCTGCACAAGGTTATTATGTTATTGAACTCTTTGCCAGACAAAAAATCAAACTCAGCCATTTATTAGAGTGCTTTTTGTATCGACAGCTACTGGTCATTATTTGGATGGTCAGACTATCTTCAATTTAAAAGGTGATACTGTTTATTGATTGAAGTAAGAATATACTTTCGTATTTGTTTGCTAAAATTAATAATCAACTGCATAAGTGTTCCACTTATAGTTAAAACAAAACCTGATTTCAATAGGTTCTTCATTTGAGAACATCTAATGTTGTATTGCACAAGTTATCATTATTCCTGCAATTTTTTTGTATTTTTTGACTTATGGCAAGGGATGGCTGCATACTGTAATGTTAAAATAGAATTACTGAACTTAGTAGGATAAAGCGGTTTATTAATAAATGTTTTTTTTTGCCTCAAATATAGTAAAAATCAACCATTATCAGATTTTAAATTTGAATCCTGCTTACAACTACAGGCTCATTCACCCATTGCGCACAAGCACACCATATGTATATATAATGTGTGGACATACAAGTGCCCATATGTCATCTTTGACCCTTAAATTTTTTATGTTGCACAATGCATAAACAATTCTTACATGCTATTATTATCAAATTTATAATACTGAGTTATATTTATATTCACTAAGACTGACCTAATGGAATTGCCAAAATTGTAACTTCAGTTCCACTTCTGCCAGAATATAAAACATTATACTCTCCATAATCATCCCTGGTAGTTGGTTCTTTGAAATATATCTCATCAAAGTAGACAAACTGTGAACGTGTACCAAAGTCCAAACCATCTCGTGTCCAAACAACACCATCATGAGCTCCACTGGCAACCACTTCCAGTGTCAACTTATAAGGTACAGAAAAAAATACAACAGAAGGAGATAGTCGTACAGGACCAACTGCCTGACCTGTAATACAATAGCACAACGCATGTATATTTGCGTCAAATGACTCAATTATTGAAGTTAATAATATTCTAGTAATGAAATATAACATATTAAAATGAAGACTGTGTACATAATTAGTTCAACTAAACAAAAGTTCAAGAAAAGAAATGTCAAGATGTGGGACAGATGTAAATCTATTTTGTTACACATGGTTACAACCTGTTATAAGCCAGTCTTTTCAAACTACTTCACCACTTGTTAGTATAAGCAACAAGTTCAATTATTATTGTAAATAACTCAGTTAAACAAAAAAATGGTCAAAACTGAGACAGAAAAAAACAACAACTTGTGATCATTTGTGTACAAAATGTATATATATATTACGTGCATGATTGATTAAATTAAGTTAGCACGGAATTTTTTTTTGAAAAAGTTATCACAACTTAACTATCAATTCATTCCATAATACAAATCTATGATGATATTATGCAAATTATTCTAGTATCTATTTCATTACTATCCCAGGTGATATTGATATCCAAGTATTGGCCAGATACTGGGGCTATGTTGAAGGCTGTTGACAAAACAATATCTATGCTATTTGGTTTGTGCCCACAGTAGATGGGTTGTGTATATTACTCATTCAATTTTCTTAAGCAGTTTTTGATAAACAAAAATGTAGTTTAAACATATGACATGTATAAACGGAACCCACAGTTATATGAATAACAGAAGATATTAGAGTTCCATGATATTATGGTGCAAAATTTTAGGTACAATTGTAAGGTTATAATTATAGGTTTAATTTTACTGATATTGTTATAGTACTGGCAAAATTTTGGACAATTTTCTGGTTTTTGTATGGCATTAATATGAATACTGTCACTAAAAATATCAGTGAGTGATGGGTAACGGTAAGTAGTCTAAATAATTATATAAATTAGCTGATCACACTGGCAGTATTAGCAACTAGAGCTCTGACTCATTCATTAACACCCCATAAAATTAAAAAGCTGTTTCCAATTACAGAAACTGCAATAAAGAATGTTAAGCCACAGAAATAGTTCAAACTTTGAACAGTAGACATGTGGACATGCCATCTTACTAACCACTACAATTACTCAATAATTAGCAGTAAATAATCATCTAGCCCCTGATTATTACTATGTCAGGCTGGTAAAGCTGCATTATACTTCTACCAGATAACACTTCCTTTAACACTGCATTGTATTGTCAGCATTCTTATGTCACTATTACCTATTATTGCACTGCTGTACATAATAGGCAGTAAGAGTCTGTTTCACTTCTTTAGCCACCATTTCTAGTACCCTTAATCAATTACAAGTACAAGGAGAAGTCACTATCTGCTAATACTACAATATAGAAAAAATTACTAGTAATGATAGGGACTGATTATTCTATTGTAAAGTGTCCAAGCCTAATTATAAAGAAAGGCTGCCTGAATCGCATTCTTCATCACCAATACCAGCAAGAATTGGTATTACACCTTCACCAGAAAAGCTTTTGCACAATAACAGCAAAGAACTCAAACACTTTTTTTGGCCAGCAATGTAGCTGTATATACTGTTTTTTCATGCCATGCACAAACAATGTTTTTGTTTGCTACAATGAAGCTTAACATAGCTCATTATTGTTGATATAGTTGTAGAGAAAGGTCGTAAGAAAGTTACTTATCATAATGTTTACTGTTTGCAGAGAAATACATATGAGAGTGTGTCTAATCACAGTATCTACTTGGTGCACTGCAATAAATCAATGTTGAGCCTGAAAAATGGTTCATGTTAAAAATAGACATTGTCTCTAATAATACGAGAATAATTAGCAACAGAATAATCATCTAGACCTTGATTATTACCACAAGACACTCTGTCAAGCTGGCATAGCTGCATTAAGTTTTTGCATTGTCAGCTTTTTAAACTGAGTATATAAATGTTTTCATGTGTGGTACTCAATAATAACTTCTGACATTATAGCTTATGTATTATATTCAGCATCAACTTAAAAAAAAAAGAGTGATCAAGTTCAACTCGACATAGAAAATAGTGCAATTATTACAATGTAGATGATTATATGAGTGAGGGAGAAATGTAAAATAGTTATACTACTCCAATAACTGAGACTAGGGTGGTGCAGTTAACAGAGTTGGATGATATTGCGTACAAGAGATTGTTTACAAACATAGCCTTAGTATAATCACAACCCATCCCTATGCATCATTTAAGGGTGTATAAACAATAACGCAACGAGAAGGCTGCAAATAGTAAGAGTTCTTTCTTCGTTAACACTGCCAGTGATTATTTAAGAAATAGGAAGAGTATGACATAATAAACAGTGTACTCACCATTCTCTTTAATTAACATATACATAACAATTTTCAGCATAACAATTTGTGCATTAAGGTCGTGTAAATTACATTTAGTGTTTCGTCAAATTAATACTGGAATTTTTTTATAATTTTGTCACTTGTTAGTTTATATATATAAATGCATAATAGCTCACAAATGGACAAGTTACATATTATAAAAATTCATCAGGAGAAAACCAAAATGGAAAATATTAATTGTGTTAAGGAGATATGAATATATAAATAACGCTATTTTTAATATAATTGAGAGCTATTATCTTTTGTACACAATTACTAAAGAAAGTTTTGGTATCCTTCCATCCACAACGTTGAAAACACTTTACCACCAGAATATTGAAACCAATAATATTAAGAATATTATGCATTTTCTATCTCAGCCAAATTATTTCTAACTAACCAGTATCTAATCTCAGCAGAAGTGTACCATAAACTTGAGAGTCATCACTCATAAATATGCACTGATAAATTCCAGCATCAGACTGTAGGAAACTGAAGGAGAGAGTGGACTTAAGTCGACCATTTGCTTCCATTGCATTCATTGGAGATGTCCTGGCCAGAACTCCGTTAAGCAGCCATTGTGCTGATGTAACAGAATACATATTCATTTCATCGTCCTCATGGCCAGCAGTGAATGATAATGTAATCGTTTCATTGACAGAAGATGCTCTTCGATTAGGAAATTCAACAGATGTTAGACTATCCTGTTCGGTTATTATTAATACTCCTGGAGCATTGGACAAAACTGGAATCAAAGTAACAATACATGAGTGAATTTTACAAATAGCTAACACTAGCAGTAAATTGTCAATAGATATGTCTCAATGATGTCCTAGAGCATCTTGATGATATCACTTACTATCACAATCATTTTTTTATCACCATTTGTAATAAAGTAGTATTGAAAACTTGAGAAATGAGGATCAAGGCTATTATATAAAAAGTTGTTGAGCGAGGCACTTACAATATTAAAATATGGAGGCATTAAATGCAGCTCAAAAATTGTTTTGGTGCTTTCCTAATTATTGAAACATACGTATCAATTATCTGTATATGAGCAGAGCGGTTATAATTTAGAAGATTGTGTCCCAATTCAGCTCACTTATATAGAGGACTTTTTTAATAGTTGACATGATTACTGATCTTGCGCTGCATTTACTAAAAGACCTATGAATAACTGGATATTAACTACTCAATTAGCACGCAAAACGGTGTTTTAAATGGTATTATTGTGTTATTATACTTTATCGTGCTAACTGCTCAAGCACACAGAAAGTTTTGTTTAATGCTATGGCTGAAACCTAAGTCAGGACCATATAGTCACTGCAACAAGAGAGAATATGCTGGTAAACTGTTATTAGATCACCCAAACAGAAGATCCACATCTACCTGGTAAAAGTCACAGCAAAGATTCTGGACTTCGGTTGAGCCGTAAGTCCTCTAGATGTTAGGCAGGGTCAAATACAATTTGGCAGGAGAGAGTCATGCTGTTATAGACACAAGGTGGATCTAGGATTTGCTAAGAGGGGTTTCTTTTCAAGGGGTAAATAGTTATGGAAAAATGTAGGTTTATTGTATTTCCTATTTGACTATTTTCTAATATTGATTCACACAATAATTAGCATTGTATTGTGACTGTCAACTGAAATAAATGAATTCCTAAAATCGGGAGGAAAAAATTATAACTAAGAACAATACCAATTTACAAAGGTGTTTATGTTTAGAATTAACAGGAAGTGAATTCTAGGGGTTGGCGAATTATGCACATTTTTAATGCTGTGTGAGCAATGCTAATTATTTTAGTAATTAATCTACTTGAAATGTGGGAAAAGACATAGTTCAAAAGTCACCTCAACAACATTTACAACTATAAGAATCTCTGTACACATGACTGATCTGAATCCTGATATGGTCACTGTTTATAAGTGAGTTGTTGATCTGCATCCTGATGGGGAACAGTGCTGAATCTGAATGTTTTTCTTACAGAAAGTGATATCGGAATCTTCAAGAAGAACTACCATCATGAAGGGTATTTTAGTAAACTAAAAGATTCCTTAAAAAGTCCCTAAGCCAGTCTCTGGAAGACTACATCAAATTGCTACTGCTACAGTACAATAAAAACTAGTTATGTTTTTTTTTTCCAAAAACTAGCTACCTCACTATGCTCCTAATTACACTAATCATGCTGCTAGCATATGCTAGTATTTATGAAATCACTAATCATGCCAGCATAACAAGCCAACCCTTGTAAATAGGTACACCTAATCATGAAAAAAATGGAATAATATTATAATTCATGAGAAAAAATGAAAGTAAAAAGGACATTTTAGTCAGTGATAAAAGTAAATTTATTATGTCAAATTCAACCATGACGAAAAATTATTGAATAAGCATCTACCACTAAATTCTTTCCAGAATTAATAAATGCTGGACTTGTTCTGCTGTGGTATACTATGAACCTGGTCTGCCATATTGTATAAGGACACAAGTAGTAAAAATTCTTACTCAGCATATCATAAGTAGAGGTACATTTAAAATACAAGGAAAAACAACGACAAACAAAAAATGATTGCTATTATAATTTTATTTCCAGTTTACAGGTAAGAAATACAGTAGCTATAAATAACGGGCTCATTCTGAAAATGGGAGGTCTTGTACAATACCAGTCGAGCCCCCCTAAATTCGCCCCTGAAACATGAATAGTTTATTTGACTCAAAAATGTCTGAATATTTAGCCACAATTTTGTGACCACCAAATTCTTGTGGTATACCGCCATGATTATATACTTTAATTAATGAGTCTTGTCCCAATGGGTGCAGTCAGTTTTTGCACGTACATGCTCAACCTATCCTACTATTTAATTTCTGAACCCCCTTACAGCTTATAAAATTGACTTTTTTATAAGGTTTGAAATTGTTGCATCCTATGAAGCTGTTATAAAACACTACTACTTTAATAATTTTGTCCTCAAGGACACCTAAATTTTGCGACATATGAATCGCCCCTAACGCAGATGAAGCAACTACCGAATTTGACTAGTGGCATGTTCTGATCTGCAGGCTCACAACAAACACCTAAAATATTCATCGATCTTCATCAACAGACTGAAAGTAAACACTGTCCGGTTTATTCTAGCAGAGGAAACTTACTTTATTATTGCAATCATTCTAGCAAGCTAGCAATTTATACATGTTTTACCTCAGAACATGTACAAAACAATATCCATGACTTTCATCATTCCTGGCTATTGCAAATGCTATGAAAAGTATGTAAAACCTTTTTGCTCTTCATGTTAAAAAAAATTATTTGATATAAACTTATTAGCTTAGCATTATTGTTTGACATGCTGAAAGTACACCAATGAGAACTACACATGTGCCATTTTCTAGCTAGTTTACCTAAATTGTTCCCAAAGAAAAGACTTTTTTTCAACTTTTCATCTAGGCATATAATTCAAATCAACAAAGTATTTGAGCACAATAACTGTGTCAAGATTGACTTGCCTGTAATAGGAATTATGTTTCCATTTGCAATTTCTTGTCCATCTTGAGCAGTACATTGATACATTCCAGCATCAGAATGTACTACAGTATCAATTGTAAGCATCAAGATGGTGTTGGAGGCGTTAGAATTTACTGATCGTCGTATAAGTATATGAGGAACATCTTGTACAAGTTGTCCTCCATTTTTATTCCATGTCACTGACAATGTATTAGATGCTGAGTTAACTTCACAGACCAGCCAGATAACTGATCCTTCTACTATATGACTGACTGTACAATGAATTAGGAAGTGTAGTTACAGACAGCTGAGCTTGAACTTCATAATAACCTGCATTAATAATATATTTAGACCTACATTAAAATTCTCTAATTTAACATTGCCTTGACTAACAGATGATTTGTATAATAATAAATTGTTCACATTATCTGAGAAAGCGTAAATATGTAGTTAGTAATTCTCTACAGGTATATCACTACAAAATGTCAGTTACTTAGCAGGAGATGATCAAGAGCTACAATAATGACTGAATGATTCAGACATAATTAAAAAAAAATTTCCCCCCCTCTACATTATTCACAGGATCTATGAATGGAGAGTATAAAATAGAATAAAAACTCCCCACATTTTTTAAGTAAAGTGATTTTCATAAACATCACTGTGAAAAATGCACAATATAATAGGATATTTACAATTACTTATAACATAGTTATAATAATGTAATAAGATCACTCTTATAACACTTCCTCATACTAATGTTATAAACTACATCTTATTTTTCTCCTGAATATAGTCATGATATAGGATGTGTCTTAACCTAGCTATGCATTGCTTGAAGATGCTTGTCTTACAAAATTGAGGAAACTATTACACTAAAGATTTACTGCTTAGTTTACTTGTTTAGTAAATCATAGCTACATACTTGTTTTACTTGACAGGAAACCTTAAGTAAAACATTGTACCATGTTCTACTATAGTTTTACATGTCTGTTTGTTTTTTTACACCTTTGTTTTACCCATGATTTACTGAAGGGTCCATTAGATAACTTTTTACATTATATATTAAGCAAAATTATAAAACTAGGAACGGTTAAGGATAACATAGCTGTGGATTAATTATAGTTTGCACACCACTGCACAGTTTTATAACTGGTGTAGTTTTTTTTGTGTAATTGTGTATTGTGACTAGGGTCTCCTAACTTGATCACTCAGATGCCAGGTCCTTCCAGAGAAAAACACAATTAGATAGTGACCCCTCCTTGGTTTATAGTGCCCCAGTTTTGAGGTTATAGTGTCCCTCCAATGCAATTGTTGAAAAGGTAACTATGTTAAAAATTCATCAGGCTATGTACTGTAGCCTAGACATAGGCGTCTCTGCGTATCTTGAACTACTGTCCCTCAGGCCCTAAGTACTTCGCTGCTCGGCGGGACGCTGGACCGTTCTGCGGTTCCTCCAGCAGTGTCTCGCAAAGATATTGCATTGTCTCGTGGAAAACCCTTTTCCAGTTAAGTATAGGTAAGTATCGCCAGGTTAAATAAGTTAAAAACGCTTTACCGTGGATGTAAAATTCTCTACTGGTAGTGGTCGTCAAAACTAGTGTTGCGCGCTGTCTACTGTGATTCGTAAACAGCTATGTGTCTTGTGTCTTGGTGGACTGGGAGGAAGCTTTTGCTGTCTACCCTGGCTTATTCTTCTGGGTAAGTAGTTTTATGGCTAGCGGTCGGTGGGTTTCGAAGTATTTTTTCTGCCTGGGGCACCCTATCAGTGTTCTCCCGGTGAAGTTGTGTTTCCTGAACAATTTTTTCTAAGGTAGTTACTGTATGAATGAATGAATGTAGGGAGCAAACGTGCCCTGAATTATAATAGAGATATTTTGTGGTAGTTTTAGCTATATCTTTATAAAAAAAGTCTCCTCAGTTTGTTTGTTCCGTAGTACTTTTGAATTTTGAATTTCTTTGTGAGAAAGTGTGGGTGCATGTTGGAATGGTTTCTAGTTACTGAATTATTCTAAAGCATGCTCCACTAAAATTATCCTCCCTCATAGCCTTTCCCATGACTAACCTACATCCTTTGGTGTGCTCCTGGACAACGAGGGGGAGAAAATCATTGCATACAACTCAACATATGTTTCTACTTTGTTCTAGACACATTGTTTCATGCAGGTTATGGGAGCCCTGGAATTTCCACCCTAATTAACTTTTACCTGTTCTGAATTTATTTCAATATAAGATATGAAAAACATTGTAGCATTTCGTAGTAGTTTGTCCAAATTTTCATGATCATGACTTCACCATTTTCATGTGGCTGAACGGTTTTTGTGACTCTACAAATCTCTCTCTTCTCTCTCCCCCCAGTGAAAAATCCTGTATGAATTCCTATCATTTTAGTTCATGTAATTCTAATAAACTTCAGTGAAATCATTTTACTTATCCGCTTATTCTTCATTGAGCTGTTGTTGAAGGACTTTTTCAGATTGCTAATTGCTTAATTATGGTTTAAACAGTTTACTATGTGGTCATCCCTTTTTATTATGTATCTCTAAGGCAATGTCAGTAATTTGTCAGTTTCTCTAAGCGCACAAGTGCTAATATCACAGCTTCAGAAGCACAGTGTCATATTAGTTGTATAACCAGGTTTCATCAGTGTAAGGTGTATACACTTTCACATAGGCATGTCCATCAAAGCAGTGTGGGTTTCCAAAATGAGATTGGCTAAGTACACCATCCCCAGCGCAGAATCCTGTATGACACCCTGATAGCTTAGTTATCATATGCTTTTTCTGGAGTAAAAGTATGTTCTTTCCCCAATTTCTAAGGTCACTATGAAGCATTACTTTTTTTTATGTTGTGAGAATAGGGAACAGGGATTTCCTTATGGTGGCCAAATAATATTGGCTTCCAGTATCCAGGTGCACAGTGGTGAGAAGGAAAAGTGGCCATTTTTCACATGCACTTCATAGAATAATACTAGGACAGGTCATAGGAGCCATGACGACCACTAAGGCCATAAGCAACTTGGTATGATACAGTATAGTATTGACTACCATTACCAAATGCAAGTCTTATGGCCTCATAGAGGTAGTTGCAAGTCTTTGTATAAGTCACGATATGGATTTGGTCGGTTAATTTTCTTTAACAGACAATGCTGGTTGTGGTTTGTTTGTTGTTTGTTTTGTTTGTTTTGTTTTGTTTCTTGTGTTTGTTTAAAGCTTATCTGTACATAAATTATAGCTGGTACATAATGATTTTGTATGGTAGTGAAGGTGGTTTAGTTTCACTGACCATACACACCCTTCCTTCTGCTATAGCTCAAGTACACAAGCACACAATCATACACACCCACTCATATACACAGTCCTAGGGAGGAAAGGCATTTTACTTGTGATGTTAATAAAAATTGGCATATAAGGAGAAAGAGTAAAATTCATCTTTATGAAATCATCATGTACAATTTGTTTGTTCAAGCAATTTACACTGCCAACATTTTTTTAATTAGCGTACGAGACCACTCATGGCAATTTTTGGTACTTAAAAAACAACAAGTTTTTCCAAGGAATTATTGTGCTGTATAAATCCTAACTCTATGTAAGACTTGCTTACTAATGAAATATGCAAAAAGGAACCTAAGTAGTTTAACACAGAAAGCAGCAAATATTATATTTATTGTTTGTTCTTAGCTAGTCAGCACATGTAACACACAACACTCTCACATGCACTCATTCACTGGATATACCAACACAAGATTTACATTGTAGTCTCTTGGTGGCTTGACATGTTGGGCAATGGATTGTCAAGTATGAACAGTGATGACAAACAGCGTGTTAACCAAGGTAATGAGTGAACACAAGAATCGTGAGTGTCAAAGTCAAAATTTACATACATACACGTACATCCAAGCATATATAACTAGTGATGTGCTTGAGCACAAATGGCGAGCGAGCCTAAAGACTATACTATTGATTTTGACTTCTAACACTGAAGCTACTGAAAATAAGGTCCAGTTTTTTTAATTTAGCATACAGGGTAAAGGGATTTCAGTGCAACAACTCTCTGCAACTGCTTGGAAGGAAAACAACAACAACAACAAAACAATACACGTTATTTAAAAGTTTTCTTTGTGATATTCTTTAGCTAAGTAGTGGTTGTAACACACAATGCTTTGACACAACTGGACATGCACCTACACAGACTTACTTTCGCAGTAGTCTACTGGACAATGTATTTTCAGGTAAATACTGTGCGCACGGCTTATAACCATGACAAAGAGCGTATTGACTTACCACCGCCACTAACTCGAATAGAAATGGAAGTCCCTTAAGTTTTCAAGTTTGACTGCACACGCAAAAGAATTCAAAACGGTAAACAATTCAATTTCTAGGGTGATATGGGTACTGATCGATAAACCAGAGGATTGTGTTTAGTGCAATTTGGGACGGGGTAGACCACATAACTAACAAAAAAAATGCGAGGGTCAAAGTACAAAATGACATACGTACGTCCATACATATATACAAAAAAATTAACAAACATCCCCGATTTTTTCATTTTTACCCCTGTAAGTTGTCTCGCTCGCTCGCCAATAATACAATAATATATCCCTGACTGTTTAGTGTGTTACCCCTGACAGTGTCTCGCTCGCTGCCAATTATTGCATATATAATTACCACGGTTGAGCTTTGTGTGTGTGTGTGTGTGTGTGTGTGTGTGTTTGCATGACTTTTAACTTCATTCTCATACTCTACCACTACTGTGCATTTTATCACGTGATGCCAGGAATGATTCTCTATAGGACTGTTGCTAGCTGTACTAACTTTAGGGATGATGTTTCATCCTTCATGGCTTGAAGCCGCAGTACCAGTGGCTGGACCCATCGGTTTTCTTCCTAACCACAGTTATATGGTATTGCTCTATCTTGTGTAATACCAGGGTTTACTTCAGGGACCGGAGGGGTGGGGGCTTGTACATCTCCTTAAATCTAGTTTGCCGCCCTTCCCCTTAGGGATTAAAGACGTCTTAAAATTAATTGTATTCAATATTTACAATAAAAAAATAGAACACATTGAGATATGAATTTTTTTCTTCCAAATATCAATTAGTCATCATTAGATAACTGTTCTGGTGAATTTAAAGCAAAGTACAATGACTAACCTAATTCTTTGTCTAATTTAATTAGCTTCATTTGTGAGAAACTTCTTTCCACAGCAGTGTAAGGCAGACTGTGGCAAGTGTATTGGGGATGCATCACTGAGCAGTAATCATATCTTTTGGAGCTAAGGAAATGATAATGTGGTCTCATTGGACAAAATTGCTTTGCCTCCCTTCGCCCCCCTCCCTCCCCCCATCATCCATATATGTATATAGCTACACACACACACATCCCAGATATTATTTTGACTTTCATGGAGATACATTTGCCCCAATTTTTCATAAAGTTTTGTGGTATTTATTATAAATATAATATAATTATGGAGGGTGTAAATTTAACAACTTCTACTGTACTAAACTAGCCTATTTCGCTACAAAATGTCTACATATATTAGAATTACAACCATGATAACACCAATCCGAGAATCTTGAATTAATTTTACTTGAGACATACACTTTCAATGTAGGAGTGTGAAGTGGCTGGCAGGTGTAATAGTGCTGTGACTACTCCACTGGTCTACACGAGTTAAGGACTCCTGGACTTCAATACAACTAGAGGTGAGGAACTCTAGAATGACTTTTTAACTGCACTAACAACTCAAGAAATAGGCCTTTTGAAATGATCTTTTATTGATTACTATATTTATTACTCATAATTGTAATTGGCTTAAGGATATTTTCATTTAATGCACACTTAGACAACTTGAAATATATAGGGAGCGACTTAGAGTCTGAACTTTTAGAACTCTTGTCACTTCATTTACTAACTGAATAATCCTTTGAAACATTTTGTAGGTGTGGCTGGACACACACATACACACACACACACACTGCACACACACAACACTGCACACACACACACACACACACACACACACACACACACTGCACACACATTATATTTATTCAACTCTTCATTTGTAAAGTATTGAATACAAATGAAAGGTGAAGAGTTCCCGGATCATTTGGTCAATGACCTGATGACAGCCACGCACAATCACCTGGTCTCACACACGCACATACATAGTTACAGTGATGAAATGAAAGTGAAAGAAGAAAAGTAATGGTACACATGATAGTTAGTCATTAGTTACACAGGGGCTGGAGTCAAGTGTTTCTATAGTTCAGTGATTTCCAGAATGTAAGATTCTTTAACCCTTTCACCGCCAAGTTTATGACTACCAGTTCGGTAACATGAAAATGTAATATATTTTTTTTTTTTTTTTTTCTGCACAGACATTCAGCAAGAGATAGATTTTAAAAGCAGGTACAGACAAAACTGTTTACTATAATGCAAATGATGATCACCGTGTGGACAGACAACTGAATGGTTAGCGTTCCAGCAGCCATATTTTTTTATAATGTAAAAAAAACAACAACTAAATACGTGTGCTGTCATTTCGATTTTTTTTATTACAGGAAGTACTTGATGGAGCGTGCTCGGAATGACAGTTAACTAGGCAGGAAGGCCAGGAAAATCGCACTGTAACCTCCCTTGAATCCCAGACAAACAGTCACCCACTAATAAGCAAAGTATTACTTAATAAGCACTATAATTTCAGCAGCAAGAAAAAGTACAAACTGACAAAAATGAGATAGCAAGGCAACTGGTGGCTCTACCCTGACTCTTTTATAGAGAGGCCAGGGCAGGGGCCCTAAAATGACAAAGAGTCTTTGTGAGTGGAGAGAGTATGAGTGTGTGTGAGGCAGTAATAATTAGTATGAATTAGTGTTAATAAGGTACAAGTAGGAGTAATGCAAGGGGAAAGGTGAGGCATGAATAAGACAGGTTACTCAGGTTAATTAAGCAAAAGGGGAAAGAAAGTGCAGTTCCAAACGTTCACTCTTCCTGTCCAGGATGCGCCCGGACAGTACTATGTTAAAGCAACGTACAAAGCAATAAAAATCGAAACTTTATATGGATAATTGATCTTTTTTTCTTTTTCTTTTTAATACAGAGAACCGCCGATCAAATGCAGAACGCCATGTGGCCTCTATGGCGGTGAAAGAGTTAAGAAGACCAGAAACCTACAGTGACTGCAGATCAGTGTACTTACTAGTCTTGCCTTCTACCACACACATATACACACAGACACACACACACACACACACACACTGCGCTCATACACACACACACACATACACACACTAATATTTGTACCCATTTGTGTCTAATGGATTATACTTTATCACCTGAGATTTGATTTTAGGATAGTTGGGTGCAAGGAAGAAGTTGAGTGTTTTAGAGGATTATGTATATGTGTGTGTGTTTGTTCATGTGATAAACAAACTATCATTTCCCCATCTGTCTTGTGTTATGACGACCAGTGCAGGGCCAGAGCGACCTAAGCGGTCATGGCCGTATAGGTATTTAGTACACTCGGTGTGGCACCAGTGGTATTAATTATGGCGAACTTCTACCTTTTGTACAAGAATGCTTGATCGCAACTCTGATCATAATGAAGCCACTTGTACCAAGTGCTCCCAAAGGAGACGCTACAAAATCTTTGTCTAAATATTAACTAGGAAATTTAATGTTAATTATCCAAACACTTCAGTTAACCCGAACACCATAAATCTAATAATAGCATGTACAGACAAGAAGAATTGCTTGACCACACCCATTTATTAGTGCTTTTATAATACATTTTAAGTTATCAGAACACCTCTCAGTCGCAACTTATTCAGATAACTGACATTCTACTGTATACCATTTCATATGTCCTCCTGTATGCATACACGCATCAACACTTCACGCATAGTTACTTGATTGCAGCATTCGTGTCGTTTACCAGCCGTATATTTGTCGGTTTTGTCGTTGTTTTTGTTGTTATCAGTTCACACACTTCACTACTTTGAAGTTTTGCTCAGTCCAGGTCTGTGCCATTGACATTAACCTGAGATACCAGAACTGCCGTGTGTGCATACTGAATGTTTGACATCGTGGTTCCTATGTGATTGTGTAGATGAGCATTAATAAAAACATATATGCAATAAAGCATTCCTTAAGGCAGTACTACTTAGGTGAGATGTATTTTTAACTGTTCTAGTGCGAGAGCTATATCTGAGTTCAATCAAATGATGTCTAAATTTATTATCCAGCTATTATTTATATGTACCATACTGTTGTGTGTGTGTGTGTGTGTGTGCGTGTGTACATGTGTGTGTGTGGTATATGTTTTGCAGAGTACTAAAGTCTTTATGTTGTACTTCATGTGATAGACTTAAATTGGTTTACTAAAGGTATGTTTAATTTATTTTTCTTTTGTGTGTACAAATATTTTTGTGGATGTATTCCCTCTCTTTTATGGCTTTTTTTTTTAAACCATACAGAATTTAGAAGAAAAAATGTTTGGCTGTCACCAGGAATTGAACCCAGGACTGCTTGCTTAACACGCAAGCACTCTGCGACTGAGCTGCGACAGCAAAGTGATAAATTTTGTTACAAGTGTGGGTCACTCCCCTACAAGAAGATGATGGCCCCCTAGTGAATTGTCCTTTTCAAGATAACTGGAATGAAGCTGTGAACATTCTAGCCTGACTAGCTAGCACCTGTCATTCTATCATATCCCACTTCTTTGTGCATTTTCATTGAACCCACACGTTTTTGTTTATTTGTTGTTGTTGTTGTTTTTGTTGTTGTTGTTTTGTTGTTTTTTGTTGTTGTTTTTCATTAATTTGAGTTATACTATATTGATAATTTTGATGCACTGTAAAATGCTTGCTTATCGGATTTTACAATATCTGACTCTGAACGACAGCCAAAATGAATGTAACCACTGTTGAAATAGAAATCCTTCACACACCCTCCCACTCCTGTTGTATGGGGTTTCACTGTATATTGAGTTGCTGCAACTAATCTACCACTAAAACCAGCAAATAGGGCATTGCAGCATAGATATTATAGATGCAGAGTAATCAAAATAATGTAACTCATTCAATTTCAACTCTTTCACTTACTAGTAGTTCTATTAGTTGATCATGCACTGGTAATAATTGTCACTGTGGCGGATGTTTCAGACTTATAGTAACATAAAGCACCAACTTAAAGTTAAAATCTAGTGAGTAGAGACTTGAAATTTGCTTCATGACAACCAATTGGCTATAGAATATACGTGTTGAACAACCTCGACATTTTGAATGGAAATAAAACGGAGCTACAGTGAATGTTCTTTCTGCCCCATCCAATAGATACATTTATTGCTTACTACCCCCTTAAAGCAAGCAACCTCTGATTTATGATCTGCTGAAAGATGCTCTTTCAATTTGGGAGTTCTGCTCTTTTAGTCTAATAGTGATAGCTGGACAATCATTCAGTGATACCAATATTTCTCCTGCATACCTAATATCTGATTTTTATTGGAATGAAATTTTGAAATATTTCTAGAGAAGAATAAAATATATAAAAAGTCCCTAAGAAGAATTTGAGAAGCAATTGTGCATAAATTAAAAAAAAAATAGAAATAGAGTAACTAGCTAAAGCTTATTTTTTTCTTGATAGTAAAGGAATACTAAGGGTGCTCAAGCATTGGACTTTTGTCATAGATATAGGCCAATGGACATATGGGGTATGCTTGTATGCTTTTCTCTCTTTAGCTAAGCTTTCTCGAATTTATTTCCCACAACACCCTTGCGCATACTTGAAAGCGACTAGGGAGAGTAAGTTAGCATTGGTAATGATCGTCTACGTTACCGGCGCTCGACGTTACCAGCGCTAGCGCTAACCATTGGGTATGTGGTCGGCTCTTTGGGGTAAGTGGTCGTCGGCTAAGGAACTGAGGTCACGTTGGCTTTTGGCTTATGCTTTGCCTCTGCCAATTCTACAGGTTCTACTAAACCAACCAATATTTAAGAGATTTTTCCTGTTTGAGTAGCCTCCACACTAATTGTGAAGTTTGTGAAGCAGGTAGTGGTAATTCTAGAAAGCTAACTATAGCTAAGTAGATTAATACAATCATCAGTAAGTGATAATTATGTTGTCCAGATCCAGGCAAGTGTGTTATTGCTACAATTAAAGAACTGGACAAAGGCTATTACTTCGACATTCGGATAAGAGTTCTGAACAGTGATCACCTTCTTACTTGTCTTTCCTGTGTTTTTAAATCATAGCAATTGGCTGTACTTTTAACTTGTAACCATTTTCTGCAGCAATTCATCCTTCAATCACACCTGGAGAGCAGTTTGATGCTCAGGAGTTTTTCATTTTGATGTTTGATTATCTCACGAAAAAAACTGCTACCACAGTAAGATAACCGTTTAATTTAACACTATTTCGAGATATTCTTCCACTACAGTTTGGAAACAGAGCTGAAACGTGAAGTTTACTGGGACATTTGATTGGGTTGTACTTTAATGCAACATTTTTAGCCATTTAGCACGCAGAAAATGTGTTTAATTTGGCATGAAGTATGTGTGTTTACGGGTTTCACTTAAACTTACAACTTACAGCACCAAAAGGAGTACAAAATCATGTGAGTACATACACACACAGAAAAGACAAAGCTCACCATAGCAGACAGAAGTTTATAAATAAAAGGGATTCAAATACATAAGGGTCTACTGTACACCAATTAATAAAACCAATTATTAGGTACTGAACAGAGCCTGATAACTGTTGCCACATAGAAAATGCATTAAACTAAACAGGATGTGGCTTAGGGCAATATTTTTCCATATCACCTGTGTTCATAGTTATTACGTTGGGTTATTACGTCCCCCTAGGTAAATTTCTTGTTACCAAGGTATTGCCATGAGCAATACCTAATAAATTTATTATCCATTGGATACTCGAGAATATCACTCGTCTGATTGGCGGTATTTAGGCTCGTGCCTGCGGCACTCGCGTAAATACTAAGCCAACAGACTCGTGATATTCTCCTGTAAATGAATAATATATATTTATTAAGAATTTGAATTTGATTACTGCTGTAGTAAAATAAATCATCAATAGATGATTTATATTCAAATTTAGACTTAATTATGTGGGACCTACACACATTGTATTAAACACATTGTTCACTTTCAGGTAGAAGCTGTTTCTGATCTTTTTAGGAAGGCCTTAGATGATGAGCATATACCTAGTGGAAAGTGTTCAAGGTAATGTTCGTTTAAACGCTAACTGAATGTGATACTTGGCATAGTATTAGAATTATATTTTTGAGCCAATCTGGTTCACTATAATATATATTTTTAACAATAATTGTAATTAAACAGGTTAAGCTACAATAGGATTATGCATTTACTATTTGCAATATTATAGTACCACAAAATTCGAACTATAATTTTAACGAGTAAGTATGCATAGTTAGTGTGTCGTGTTTATTATTCATTGAAGTTGTGGGAGTTTTGGACTTTTATCCAAGATAAGAATTTCATCCCAGCCATCTCTGATGTTTGTACATCTTACTAAATATTCCAATTCGTAAGTAATGAAGATTTTGCTACTGAAAATAATTGTGCCATTTTTCTCCTTCAAGATCGAGGATTGAAACACAGGGTCTCTTTCTTCATGTCGAAAAGAATATTGTGTATCGACTCATTGGAGTTGTTGTATATCACAATTGTTCTTCACAGATGAGTCATTAGCTATATATATTGGCGTAAACAGAATGTACAATTATTTTTCACAGATGAGTCATTAGCTATATATATTAGCATAAACAGAATGTATGGTTTGCTACTAATGATGAAAAGGTAAATGGAATCATACAAGTTAGTAAATTTTAGTCTCTAAAGGTAACAGAGGCAAGTATTGAAGAAGTATTGACTAGCGATCCATTTCTACTGGTATATGAGAGAACTTGTAAGTATTGTAAACTATGTGTTGATTTACTTCACAATTACGTACTTTACTTCTTCATAGATAACCACTCCCATTCTCTTTCTTTGAATCAATGCCAGCGTGTGAGAAACAGTCAATGGTTATCAGATGAGGTTCATTGTTGTGGTTTAGATTTTGATTTTGATCAAAATTATTTCTTGTTATTTTTTAGATCATAGACAGCCATTTGAGACTCATTTGTAAGCAATCAATTCAGGTTAATATAAGATGTTATTAAATTGTTTGTTTGTCAACTTTTAGAATGTTAAGCTATAAAAATATCATTCACATAAAACTTACTTTTACAAGTAACAGGAAGTAATTCTGTATGTATATAGTTATATTCATTTAAGTACAGAATAAATTAGCAGCAGTAATTGCCTGCATGCTCTAATATTATTTAGCAGCTATGATTCAGTGGTGTGAGATGCACCCAGCCATAAGGAAAAGATTGAGAGCAAGTGATGTCAGAAGGGCTTGGATTGAACTGTTGAACATGCTCAGCTTATTTATAGCTTGTATGTCACTTTATTATTAGTTTGTGTGCAATGCAACCTTGCAGAAAAAGAAATGGTGTCAAATAGTTAACTGCCAGTGTGGACTGTTATAGTCACCTAGTAGTTAGCTGTTTGGACAGATGAAGATGCTTACACCCATTTTTATACAAATAGTTGGCTAATTGGTAAATCAAGAATTTCATTATTTGTATCATTAGCTATTTATTTCGTGATTCTTATAATAAAGTCTGCCTGAAAATGGAAAATTGCTTTGCTTTTACTACATTACCAAATTCTCACAGTAACACCCATGTCTTCAAATTGTCAATCACACAGCTAAATTCTTTGAAACATTTTATTTCCTATAGAGTCAAATGCCTATCATCAGAAAAGTCATTGCTGAGGAACTTCTCTGTGGAGAATTAGTGTAGATGAGTTACAGTGATTGCAATGTTAGTGTAAGTGTTAAATTCTTGCCCCTGCATGCCTTGCTAAATTTCTTTCACACATATCAGTACAAAAAAGTGATATGCTTTAATGTTAGTGACATGAAGGTCAGGAAATCAAAAATTTCTCTGAGGGCAACCATTCGAACTTGATAGTCTAAATCTTCCAATCAACTCCATTCACCATTAGGTAATTGTTTATTTTTTCTTGAACTATTATTGCCATATTATTCGATAATTCCATTATTACATTACCATTGCTTTTCTTTAAGCAGAACTTCCATGGACATCCAATAAGGTTTCAGCTCCAAAATATTCACAAAAATCTGGTACTAAAAGTCTAGTCTTTGATCTTATCATGTAGAAATTGCACTTTCATCTTGCTATCACGTAAATATTTGAGCATGTGTATTCGAAGGTTAACATTTTTTCTATATTAAACTCTCATATATCACCGTTATCGTGTTTGCCTCACTCAAGCATCACTTCCATAAATTACAGAAGTAGATCTTGTTCAACATCTTCAATGAAGCCAGAAGTGCAAGAAGAAAAGTTATCATTGTCACTAAAAGCAAAAGCTCCACTGATCCACTCAGGTCACTCTGAAGCAGGTAATTTTCATAAATAGCAAATCGAAATCGTTTGTAGTAGCTATTAGTTATTTTGAATTACAATTAGAAAGATCATCATGTGAAGGGACATCTGCATCATCATGTATGGAGACTTCTACTTCACAAACTTCTTGTATTCTACTTTTTTAATTCTGTGATAACAATCCTTTAAAGATAATTTAAAGACTTTTATATGTACCATTTTTTGTATCACTTTCCAGAGTTACCTAAATCACAAGTGCTGTCATCATTGCCTCTCTCTCAAGCACAGTCATCAATCTCTACACTAGTTTTGATGAATTTTCCATCTGGAAAGAAGAGGAAGAAAGGACCTCACATTCATGGTTTGTGTTGCATACTGCCCCAAAACCTATACTAAATTATCAGCATTATTATTTTTATTGTAATTGAAGTGGAAGTTATAAACCCACGTGGTAGTGGGAAAAGGGGTCTAAAAAGTCAAGGAACGAGTAAAATTAATGCGAGCTGTTCAGCATACATAAAGGCAATAAAATGTTTAAAGACAGTCTCAGTATCAATCACTTACGTTCCATACCATTATAATCATGATAAAAAAACTGGGACATTTAAGGCTGAGTAAGACTACCAAACAATCTGTGGCTTAGAAACTGAAGGAAGGAGTTAGTGTAAGGCACATTATTGATGGTTATAGAGACTCCGAAATTGGTCAAGGGATTATTCGTGATCATCTGATTACAGAAAAAGACATCAATAATAAATTTGTAAAATGTTCAACGTTGATGGTATTCAAAAACATTCTAATGACTGAACTGCACTAATGGACAACATCAAATCAAGACTATCAAACATTGCATTAATATGTGATCAAGTAGATAGTGCTGATCTTTTGGAAAATGTATATACAGCATTGGGAGGAGTCTTAAATAGCATAAAGTTACCAGCCACAAGAAAGAGAATAGCATCTAATAAGAACATGGAAACACAAAGAAAATACTTGACAACAAAGAAAAAAAGAAAACTGGAGACTACATCACTTAAATCAGTTGATGAAGTTGGTGTGTGTAAGCAAACAGTTAAATGAAATTTATTCAAAATAAGTGAAATAGTGATGATTGCACCAGCTACATAAATAGGTGGTATAATGTTGTGAAAAAATGAGTAATATATACTGAATACTGTATGTACTGAATTATGCATAGCTTGAATGTACTTGCAAGAATGTTCAATGAATGGAGTGTTCTGCTATGGAATTAAAGAATTTTATTTGCTTAGCATTGGATGCACCATCTTTTTCAAATTTGTAGGTTGGTTGGTGATATGTAGCTAATTCACACTTTCTTGTCAATTCTAATACAGTACAATAGTAAAGTTGCTCAAGAAGAGCAACCAGTATGCATGATCCTCTGACTTTGCTGACTGTGCTCACAGTATTTCCCCATTTTGCAAGTACAAATAACAGAGAGGTCAATAAAAATCCAGCTGCTTCTGTCCTTCTGTTCTAAATGAAATAGAAAATAAAGAATTTTCTTTTATAAGTTAGGATTATAGCACTACTTACCTACATATGAAACACTAAGAATATACTTCCAGCACTTAACTATCTAATAAATGTATAATTCAGCGAAGCGAGCGAAGCGAGCGGAGCTGACTCTCTAATGAGTTCGCGATATATATATATATTTGGCGAGCGAGCGTAGCGAGCGAGACACTTACAGGGGTAACACAATCGAAAATCGGGGATGTTTGTTTATTGGCGAGCGAGCGAAGCGAGCGAGCAACTCTAAGATGTAGTCTATGGAAATCCTGAATACGTCGTCGTTTAAACGCTCGCGCACATACGTCGTCGTTTAAAACGCTCGCGCACATACGTGGTCGTTTAAACGCGCGCGCACATACGTGGTCTCATATGCTTTTTTCTAATTTTCTCTCGTTACTCTAGCTAATGGTAGTGTAGCTAATCATATACCATTCAACTATCATTGGTAGAGCTACTCATTCAAGCGTTTCATAGTCATGAATATCACTAGATAATGGAGCAGTCCACAGTGTGGGGTACTGATGTAGAGATCTTCACATTTGCCCACTTGCTGCAGATTGACATTCAGTCATATTCACAACTCAACACTACCTGGCAGAGGTACTCTCCCACTCTCAGAATTGAAGACACCATAAATATGATGCCAGGAGAAGACAGCAACATGGCTTTATACATCAAGCACATCCCATCTCATTTTCAGGTCGTGCAATCTGTCCTCTAATTTTAGGGTACTATCTCTATGCCAATTAGCTATGGCCAGCTTCCAGTATTATGCGTCTGTAAAACTGAGACTTGAATTACTATCATGCTTAGCATGTGGACACTTCAGAGTATCCCCCATCCCCATTTCCCCCTTTACACGTTTCCCCCCTTTACATGTTTCCCCTTTACACGGTTCCCCCTTTACATGTTTCCCCTTTACACGTTTCCCCCCTTTTCCCCTTTTCTGTACTTTACACATTATTTTGTTATCATTGCTACTTTATCATGAGGAGTACCATTCTTTACCCTTTACCAATCATCATTTCCCCCTTTACATGTCATTACATATTCTACTACTAATAATGAGATGTGAATTCAGATTTGGCAACCTGCAGGAAGAAAACCAATGCAAATTCAAATCAAACGACCCCAATGCAATTGAAAGTGTCAACATTTCCCCAGAACTTCGCTCGCTCGCCCAACCAATGCTACACGAGCATTTTCTAGTTTATTTAGATATATGTATGGACTTACGTATGTCATTTTGTACTTTGACCCTCGCGTTTTTTGTGTTAGTTTGGGTTGTCACCCCGTCCCAAATTGCACTAAACAAATCCTCTGGTTTAGCGATCAGTACCCCGTATCACCCTAGAAATTGAATTGTTTTTACCGTTTTGAATTCTTTTGCGGGTGCAGTTAAAACTTGAAAACTTAAGGGACTTCCATTTCTATTCGAGTTAGTGGCGGTGGTAAGTCAATGCGATCTTTGTCATGGTTATAAGCCGTGCGCAACAGTATTTACTTGAAAATACATTGACCACTATACTACTGCGAAGGTAAGTCTGTGTAGGTGCATGTCCAGTTGTGTCAAGCAGCATTGTGTGTTACAAACCACTAGCTAAAGAATATCACAAAGAAAACTTTTAAATAATGTGTATTGTTTTGTTGTTGTTTTTTTCCTTCCAAGCAGTTGCAGAGAGTTGTTACTATGGCACTGAAATCCCTTTACCCTGTATGCTAAATTAAAAAACTGGACCTTATTTCCAGTAGCTTCAGTGTTAGACTTTAGGCTCGCTCGCCATTTGTGCTCAAGCACATCACTAGTTAGGTCTAGAAATTGTTTTTGTTCTTGCGTGGGCGTACGTGTGTACCCTTTCTCCTACGCGCTTGCGCGGGCCGGGTAACCTTCTTAGCAACATTTTGTTTTATTTACCCGCTGTACGAAGTAGCGATCCAGTAGACAAAACGTTCCCTTTATCCTACGCGCTTGCGCGGGCCGGGTAACCTTCTTAGCAACATTTTGTTTTGTTTACCCGCCGTACGAAGTAGCGATGCCCAGTAGACAAAACGTTAGAAACGCTCGGTCAAGAGATTTGAGGGCGTTAGGAACTCCAGAAAAAAAAATAGTAAGGAGAGAGATAAGAAATGAAAAGGACAGGGCAAGGAGGAGGAGAGCTAAAACGAAACAGAAACAGGTAGCAAAGTAAGAATCTTTCTTTTTGAAAAGCCATTAAATGTTCCTAATTTATTTATTAGACTATTCCTGAGGATTACTGTACCAATCAACTTTATACAGCTGTAGACTCAACTACTCTTGAAGACACTGAAAATGCAGCCACACCATCTGAACAAGAAGCTAATATCTCCACTACTTTTTGTACTGCAAGAGGAAGGAAAAGACATCTATCAGAGGACATCCATTCTCATATACACCCAAAGCAGCAAAAAAAAGTTGCAGAAAATATAACTCAAACAATTTCGATACCGCAAAGCCTTTCAGCTTATCAGCAACGAATGCAAGAGGTAAATATAAAATAAAATATATACTTCAATAAGTTAATACGAGACATATTTTCGTTTAGGAAACCATTATGCAGAGAGCAACGTCTACAACTAATGTCACAAAAACAGCAAGTCACACATTTGTTTGAAAGTGATTCCTCTAGATTAGAGCAGTTGTCAACTAACCAACAGCAGAGATTGGCTGATGAAACACCACTTCAACCGGAGACTAGATTGTCTCAAGTTAGGGGGAACAGGTCAAGACAACATCCCCAGGTTCCATTGCACCATATTATTCCAGCATTTGATGATCCTCAAGTTCACACAGCAATGCGTAATTTTCATGCTAAAATCTCATCGATTACTATCCCAGTCTGCATAACGTGTATGGAGAAGTTTCCAGGCACCAAAATGAAATTTAAGTCATTGGAATGTTGTCGATGTAGCCGGAATAAACATATCCCTAAGCTCTATTCAGCTCAAAATAACATGCATCCTGGAAACATTCCTCCACTTGCAGGTTAAATTTAATGTAAAACTATTAAAAATTAACCTAACTCTATTATCAAACTATGTAGTCTAAGATCTACATCCATTTAACATACTCTGCTCTCCCTCTGAATATGTTATATACCCAAACAAACTCTTTTATTTTTTATTTTTATTAAACCACAAAGTGTACATCAGCTATAACTGTAATGATGTATGACATTTTTAATTAAATAGCGGATATTCTGTCTAAAACACCAGCCAATAACTTTGATGGTAAAATAATTCATTATTCTTATATTATCACAAATAATATAACATTTAAACTTTATTATATAAAGCAATACTATGTAGATGATTACGAATTACATTAATAAAATAAATAATAAAATAATTCATTACTCTTGTTTTACCACAAAAAGTATAACATTTATACTTTATTATACATAGCCTAAATTTTATAACCTTCATCATACAGTGGTATAGAATAGAAGCACCAATGAATCTATATGAAACAACAGACAGACATAACATTAACAACATCAAAATAAATAACTGTATCTATAGCTGCAATTACAGGGAGCATGCATCGCTCGCTTCGCTATTTTGCGCTATTCGAGCGCACCACTAGTTTAAGTAAACCTTAGTCCACATTATATAGCAGCCAAAAAAATGATATAATATTTGGAGCAAATATTTTGTCATTGTTGTTGTTTATTTTTTTAGTATTGAGCTTGCTTATGAATTACTAAAAAAATAGATTGATAATTTTAGCCAGTAAGCCACAAGTAATTACACTAAGCACGGTCCCAAAGCAACAATTAACCGACCCGCAATTCTGTCTAAAGTTAAGCTATGTGGCTACTGCTACGGCGCAGACAAAAAGAGCCAGCGCGTTTTGACGATCTTTACCAATGCTAACTTACTCTCCCTAGCCTCATGTCGCATACTTCAGCTACCTCACCTAGTTTCCAACCTGACGTTTTAACTAAATAAATTCATCACTGATCCATATACTTAGAGCAAATTTAATTCCGAGATTATTCGTATATCCAGCCCCAGCAAGATCAGTGCGTACGTACGTCCTTCCAGATTTGTTTATTAAACGATTGTAACTATAACAACAGTCCGCGCCCACCCGGTCAGCGTTAGAAGGAAGGTCGCGATTTTCTATTGTCAGGTCTCAGTAAGTAATACGCTGCTTGAGCTGGGTGGAGTGTCCCTGTAAGAAAGGTTAGAGATGTTTTGGTGACTTTACTTTACTCTGGAGCTGTATATGCGCGTTCAAGTTGAGACTTATGGCTAGCTATACGAAAATGTATTTACTGTTAGCTCTTGTGTATGTAGCTATAGCTAAGATTTGTTAGGTTTCTGTTGCTGGTTAACCTGACCTTTCTTAAGTGATGTAGCTGAAACTTGCTGGTTGCACCAACCATGAGTATTCGCTGTGTGATCTCATTTTTATTACATATGCACTTGTGCAGGGCTGTAACTAGAATTATAGCCATAGGTCATTGCTATACATTTTGGTGTAATTCATTGATCAAGTCATGGACAAGAAAAAATAGCCCTCTAGTTTTGTGAGACAGAAGGCATAGTAGTAGAAGAAACCTTGAATTAATTGTATGATTTAGTTACAGTTTTAGGTGTGCCATAAACTACTCTGACAGAGAGGCAGCTGGATTCACTGACATTTCGTTGCATCAATTCATGTAGAACCCTACCTCCAGAAGGAGTGCTTAAACTGTAGGGCTATTCTGGACAGAGACAGAATTAGTTCATTTATTTCTTTTTAGTTGCATAACTGCAGTAATGTCTATGAACTTATACTTTATTGAAATGGGTATAGCTGGCTACAGGTACATGTGCTCAGTCTCCATGACTGTGTTTTATTCATTTTACATGTGCTGAGTTTCCATGGGAGGCATGACAGTGACAGATAAGCCATACCAGTATAGTATGTGTGAGAGAGCATTCGTACACAAGCAAGACATAGATAGACACAGATGTGTCACCACTCGTTGAAAACATTACAGTTCTGTGATTTAGTCTGTCACTTGTGGCAGAGAAGCATCATCTAATTGGTGGATTTCTTTCTAATTATTTCAAGCATTCTTGCTGGAGTTAAAATTCTATGCTGGCGTTTAAGTGTCGCGACCTTTCTTCAAATCCCCTCCAGTCACACTTACACACACATATATACTTGTAACTCTTATTAAATCTCAGCGCACATGCGGGTTATAGTAGTGCGTTTGTCTGCCTGTCTGTCTGTCTGTCTGTCTGTCTGTCTGTCTGTCTGTCTGTTTGTCTGTCAGCATTCCTTTTCATGAATGCTATATACTGTAGCACGTGTATAATGAATAAAACAGAGCCATGGAGACTGAGCACATGTACACTAGCTATAACGCAATATGGCATTTCCTGCCATACAACCTGTGCTAAATCCAGAGACTAGCCGCAGTCTGTATAATTTTGATGTAAGTTGGTAAGCTTTTAACAAAAAGTAGTCGTAATAAAATGTTGATGTAATGCCCCCTAGGCATCACGTCACAATCACATGAGCAAATAATTTCTTGCAGCCAGCAGTGTAGTTTGCTTTATGCTCAGGGAAGTTAAACGGAGTTGAAAAAGTGAAGTTTCGCTCTAAAAATGTATACTGGTGAGTATTTCTGGCTAATTTAGATTCTTCTCTTATGAGAATGTACCATTTTTAATGTGTGTGTGTGCGTGTGCCAAAGTATTTCTTGATTGAGCAGCAGTACTGTGGCATCATGCTGTACATCCTGTCAATGGCAATCAGTACTCTTCTTCCTTCAATATTTTTATAGCCTGCCATTTTTTGTTTGTTTGTCTTGTACGACATTGTTTCCTATTTGCGCACTAAGTTGCTATTAACGCATACTAAAATCGTGTCGGGAAGTTGGTGACAAGAACTGATAGCTGCCATTTTCCACTTGTTGCGAAATATGATCCCCAGCTATGCCCTTTTATATAAGACCAGGGTTTCATCCAGGGGGGGACAGGGTTTTTTTTGACCCCCCCAGTCAAAATGCCAGGGGGGGATATCCCCCCCACTTTTTTTACCTACCTATTAAAGTTAATTGCCTACAAAAAGTCATATTATATTGGAAAAACAATCAGAGTTCAGTATTTTTGCATCACAACAAAATTCGTCTGGGCTTCATCGATTTCCACAGTGACAGTACAGCATCAAAATCAACCTCGTCAAGTTGTGGGCCTTCTATGGCTATCATCATTAGCTTCGACAGTGAAGAAGGTTGAAGTCTATTACGAAGTTGATTCTTGATTTGTTTCATGTCACTGAATGACCGTTCCACTGTTGCTGTCGACATGGGCAAAACCATAGCTATATAGAGCAAGGGCTTGATATTGGGAAACATCACACATTTTGCCTCACTTTTGAAGAACTGTAATGCTAGTTCTTGAAGTGAAAATCCCTTCACTTCTTTAAACAAAAGGGATTTAAATCCTTTCCATTCCAACCTTGTCTCCTGTATGCTGATATCAGCTGGAGCTGAAAATGTCTCTCTATCATATTCAACTGTGGTAGGCTTCCATATTAGTTGAAGTGACCTGACTAAACTATGTGAAAGCTTTATTCCAATGGCTGTGCAGAGGTATCAGCAATCTGCAGCAGCTGCTTTTTTTTTTATGCTTTTTTTTATTTTTTCTTGGGGTTGCTAATGGGGATTGATAGCTGTACTTTCAAGGGCAAAAAAAAGTGAAAAGTTTACTCAGAGTATTTCTGCTTAGTTGTGAGATTAGGGAATCTATTATTTTAGATAGCAAAAAGTATTACTTAAAATTGTTACCTCCACTTTAATTTTGACCCCCCCAGACAAAAATTTCTGGATGAAACCCTGAAGACCTCTTTAAAATTATTCATCAATAGTTTTCTTCATTACTATAATTTCCGTAGTTTTTCATGTAAACTATATAATGTGCATATTTTATTATTTTTCTTTCAGACTTTGTATTTTCTGGTAGGTGTGAGCTGGCAATCTACACTTGGATTCCAAACTGGAACACGTGAGCAAATTCACTTCTGATATAATTGATCCTATGCGGTACATTACAATGCAGTGTTGGGTTAAAGTAGTGGGCTTGTTCTTGGCCCACTTTTGTGAGGCCCCAACAGGGCTAGTGATTGTGTTTCTCTCTCTCTCTCATATTATATACAAAACTCTTCATTGATATTACATGTGATTACAATCATCAATGAGGGGTGGTATGATCTAGCTTTAAACTTGTCTAACTATTCTACAAAAATAGTGCACAATAGACTAGTACCACACACAGCAAATAAGTTAAATATTTATGTTATTTCTGGAACACCAGATCTTATATGACCCAATAATGGCCAGTCTGGTAGTCTCTCTCATAAGAGACTTTGTCACCGTTTTGGACAAACCAACTATTTGTCGTAATTGACTGAATCCACTAATGTTGGGTAAGCCACGAGATTCTACCTCAATTGTCAAGAAGGTAGTTTCATATCCAGACCCTTTGATGCGGGACACTAGCTCATGATATTTCACTTTTTTCCTTTTAGCTGCTTCTTCAAGGAGTGTATCGAAGGGTATTGTTAACTCCAGTAGTGTTACAGACTTGGTTGTGTCATTCCACAATACCATGTCCGGTCTTTGATCAGTAGCTGCAAGATATTGTGGGAAGCTATATTCAGAGCCTAAATCTGTGGTGGTCTCAAATCCCTGTGGTAGATTTAGAATGATAGTCCTGCTGATCTCTGCAAGGACAAGGTCATGCCTTTCATTGTACCTTCTTAAATTGAGAGCCACTTCACAGTTGTTCAGTACGTGAAGTAAAGTTTGTTTTTCCTTTTTGCATAGAGGACAAATAGGGGTTTCTTTTTTCCCCCAAAGGTGAAGGTTTGCATTATGTGGAAGAGTGTCATGGGCTGCATTTAACACAAATTTCCATTCATTTTCAGGAATCGTATTTAGTGTCTGGGCCCAGATCTCTGCTGCTCCTTCCTTGCTCGACTTAATCATGCCCCCCTGCCTTGGTAAATTAAGTACTGTCGACATGCGCGATGTTATTTCTTGTTTCACTACAGCATTCCTCCCAGCACTTGTCAGTCCTTTTCTAGTGCAAGATGGCATTTCCTGCATTGTATTCCTCACTATCACTGCAGGGCGAAACTTCACTCTTTTGGAGTTCTCTTCTGCCCTTAGACCATCTTCTGCCACTCTGCGCACACAGGGATCTGATGAAGTCAGTAGTTGAGCCTGTCGTGAAACTTGTAACTTTTTGTACAAAGTTAAAAGTGATGGTAATTCGAGACCTCCTTCTCTTTTGGGGAGATAGAGAATGCTGGTGTTTGCTGACTTGGCTAAACCTGACCACTTCTTCAAAAACCTTGTGGCAGTAGCTTCCAGTTCTCGCTCAATCCAAGTACTTGAAAACTGAAAGATGGTCAGGGGCCAGTTGAGACGTGGACAGACACCTAACTTATATATCATCAACTTCTGCCTCCTGGTAACTCCTATCTTGTCCACAATGGTTAGAAGAGAGACTAACTTTTCCTTGATTCGTATTTTGGACTGCACTGAAGTATTCGGAATATGAATTGGTAGTCCAAGAAATTTGATGGTGTTGTTGCCAAGGAAGGGTATATTTTGACCAGACAAAGTTAACTGAGGGTTGATAGAATGCCCAGTTGATCCCTGAAACGATGTAGCACTGCACTTAGGAATTTTCGCCTTCATCCCTGACCAATTCAACCATTGTTCAGTCGTATTCAACAGTTGTTGGCACGCTGCTGGTGAGTTACCCACTAGGCAAGTGTCATCTGCATATTGTAAGATGTTGATAGAATACCTGGTGTTGCTGATCTTGTAGCCCAGTTCAGGTTTGTTCTTCACAGTATCCACCAACGTGTTGATAACTGTGTTGAAGATTACAACTGACAGTGGATCTCCCTGATAGACTCCAATCTTCAGTGGTATACATGGGGTACACCAGTCATCAGTCAATACCATAGCTGATAAACCCGAGTAGAGACTGTCTACAATAGAGCCGAATTTGGAAGGTGCATGATAGTGGCTGAGAGAAAATTGTATTAACCCTTTCACCGGTAGATTTTTAAAAAGAAAATATGTAAATAGATTTAAAAAATCATAACAAATTAAACATTGAAAAAAGTACCTAGCAACCATATATATTCATGTAGCATAATAGTTAGGGATTTTGAAAAACCACATATATGTTGCCTAGCAACAAACCACAAAAATTTAATTAACGTTTCATAATATTTACTGAATTATTTTAATATAAAAGTGATTATACAATTATATTTACATCTAGGATTGAATTATATATTTATAATAAAAAATCTAAAGTTTTACAAAATGTTGCTTATAATAAAAAATCTGTAACAGTATGATACTTCAAAAAACAGTTACGTTAGGTGCAACACATAAATGGACCTTGCAAAAGGAGCATTGAATACGAGATTCGTGTCGGTTTCCAGGACGAGATGTATTTCTTTTCTTTCAAATAGAAGAACATGCACGTCTACCTCGTTCATGTTTACCTCGTCCTCGTTCACGTCCACGTCCAAATGTCGGGTCTCCATGACAACTGATTTCATCTGAACTGCTTGCACGTCCACTTGAATTTGAAGATATTTCATCTTCACTTGTATTGTTTACAACTACAAATTGCAAACATAAAAATTATTTGAATTACTTATGTTTTTTGCCTGAACATTCTTCTTGATAAAATGTACTCCTAAATCACACATTGATCTCTAATATTGAGTTAGCTGTGATAGCTATCATTAGCTAGTGTTGAATCAGTGTTTGTTGCTTGTTTCACATTGATTGCTTGAAAATAACTAATATTCCAAGTGGAAGATGGTTATGCCCCGACTGTCGGCAAGTCAAATCAGTTAAAGGCAAACATAAATAAAAGTAGGTTATTTTATATGAAATTGAACATTGGAAAACATAATTCACATTACAATACATTGCAAATTAGTTTTTGTCACTTCACATCATTATTTATAATTATTATATATATATAACTGAATATTAATTAAAATGGAACAACAGATTCACAAAAATGTCACATTGCACTACAAATCAATTAAACTAGTTTCAGTAATTTCTTCACACATTATCATATTAATTGGTATAGTGGATTGTAGGATTGTATATTTCTGTCTTAAGACACCAATAACCCGTTCCACATGAATTCACACGAGACAGTTGACGAGATAAATCTACTTCCATTCGTGAAAGTTGCTTTTTACCCTTGGTAAATGATGGTGTTTGACACTAAAGCCATGATCTGCCAATACTTGATCTCCTGGTAAAAGATTATCTAAAACACCACACTGCTCTGTGAGGTGTTTGTCAGAAACACGACCACCCCAACCTTTTGCGACATATGAAATAACTCCTTGTGGTGAGATACCTATAAGGAATTTAATGGTATTGTGATGTTTATAGCTTTAATAAGTTTGTGCTCTTGCTAGGAGGTCACTAGATCGCTCACAAAAAACTTCAAAGCAATCTATTATGCAAACACATCGACTGAACTTCTTTTTAAAGTCAGTAGGCATAGTAGCCAGGGTTTTATCTAGTGAGGGGGGGTGGGGGGGAAGCTTCCCCCCCAAACATCTCAGCTTCCCCCCAAAAAATGTTGCAAGAATGTTTTATTTTTGTTGTTGTTATGCTTATGAGGGCAAGGCTTTAATTTTTGTGACATTTAAATGAGACTGCCAAAGCCAATTTTGATAATAAGCTTATAAGGACTTTTTTGTCAACTAGATTTAAAGAAATTATATTTTAGTACCACAAAACTCACTGAGACAGGCTTCCCTACTGAATTGCAAGTTCAATTCAATTGTGTGTTATCTTTGTAATGGGGGAAAAAAGAGAATAAAAATTAAGTATTTCAAGGATGATTTCGATGAATTAAATGAGTCAGAAATTCAACCAAAGAGAGATAAGCCTGAAGCTTTGAAAAGACACCTTAGGCCTCAGTGCTCTTGTTACTCTCAGAGCACCACCTAAATATCACTCTTGCTTTGCTCTATATGTCTACGTAAACCTCTTTTCCTAATTTAGCTAGATTTGCAGCCATCCTGATTGTGTTGCCTGTCACCATTGCTACAGTTGAGAGAACTTTTAGTAGCATTAAGCTATCAAGACTCGACTTTGTAACAGAATGGGTGAAAATATACTGGAATATGCCATGAGAATTTGTATCGACGGTCCAGATCAATTATCAAATGAAACTCTTGAAGACATTTTAGATCATTACAAACATTCTAAACCTAGAAAAATATCACTTTAACATTGTGCAATAGAATCACCTTTTCTTAAAATTTAAATTATTAATTAATCATAACTTTCATTCAGTAATTTTCATTGATCTATTTGTCTCTTAAATCATAAAAAAATTCTTAATTTATCCTGACCCTGTTTTCCATCTGGTCTGCAAAGTTGCTTGATCTTCCCCCCCAAACAAAAATTCCTAGATAGAACCCTGGTAACATAGAGTTCTTCACGTGAAGGCCACCGAATAACTGGTTGTAGTGTAATATACATAAACGTTGATCCATTTTCGGAAGTATTTAGACACTGTTGATTGACTAATGCCAAAGCGATATGCCAAACCCTGGTTGCCTAAATTGAGTATCAGTTTCATCAGAGTCATAAGAAACTGCTGAAATTTAGATAAAGATGATTCATTGCATTTGAAATCAGTTGAAACATGCAGAAACACTGTATTCATGATACTGTAACAAGGAAGTCCAGTATAGAATTTAACCTTATCATCATCAGACTTTAGACTCTCTTCATTCAATTGCACTGATTCAAGCAACTTCTCCAGTTTACACTTTTCATTTTGAAGTTGTTGACTCTGTTTTGCAAATGGCAGAGGAATTCAGAGGTTAATTCTGTCTGTACTTCAGCACTGGATACTGCTACTGTCTCCATCAGTGGTTCTCCAATATCATGATCACCTTCATCACAATGAAGGGATTCTGTAGTTTCCTGGGAGAGTAAAGAATCTTGCTGCTCAATTTTTGTTTCATGAGAGGAATGAGTGGCTGTTGTCCTCAATTCCTTCATTCTTTTCCTTCTGCCATAATCATCTAATTCCTTAGCTTTCCTTTTCCTAGGAGAAATAGGTACATGACAAAAAATGCTGGGCACATAATCTGGCGATAAACAATCGTCACTCTTTTCAACACTTATAAAGTGAGAAAAACAAATCCAACTGTGCAGGCTTGGCTTCCAGTTTTTCCTACAGTAGAGCAGCTATCCACTTTTGACGTCGTTCAGGGTCAGCAGGAAAGCGATAAAAACTAAGTTTAATCCCTTTGAAAGTACGATTAAAGCAGCCTACAGCAACGCAACTTTTCACCATTATTCTTTTTGCCACTCAGTGTCGCGAATGCGCACCATTACGTCATATAGGACGTCACGGAAATAACCTCTTATGTATGCGTACGTCAAAAATTTCGCCCGCGCTTATAATTACGTATGTTAGGTAAAGCGTTCACAGTTCCAGTATTGTCGAGAACGGAGAATCCTGCTGCAATGCCTTACGCAACTTTGTTTCAACAAAAACGTTTATAGCTACTCTCTTCTTGAAACAATTGTGAAGTCTTTGTCAAGCTGCGCTTCTTTGCCACTGCTTTCTAAGTTTATTCAGGTAATTATGTTATTGTTAACTCTTCATGCCTAATCATTGCTATTAATTAGCGATTTCCTTCACAAATCATCTTTACCTATACATACTCATATATTTACTCGCTCGCCATGCATTTGCGCTATTCGAGCGCACCACTAGTTAAAAGTACTGATAACTAGTGGTGTGCTTGAGCACAAATGGCGAGCGAGCCTTAAACTACACTATTGTTAAATGATTGATTTTAACAGCTAACACTCAAGCTACTATAATAAAGTCGAGTTTTTTAAATTACGTATGCGGCAAAGGGGATTCAATGCAATAGTAACCGCTCCCCGCAACTGTTTGAATTGAATGTTCGGGACTAGAAGAATCTCCGAACAGGGAAAAAAACTTGAACAATCTTATTCATAAACTCGTTCATACCTGTTCACACTTATTCATCAAATTACTCTATCTACCTTACCTGTTTATTTTATGTATAATGATATTCATGCTCTTCCCTAAAACCACTCTAACTTGTACCATGTCGTGCTCATATAATGTGTTGTACAATGTCTTGTTGAATTGGTTCATTGTAAGTCAAACTTGGTGATAGAGCAGACCGCGTTACCTGCGAGTGGCTTGTTGTTGAGTTGAGATCTACCACGCCGGCAAAGTATCCGGTTGCTCACCTCACACTAGCCGCGGGGCGTTAACTTGCTTAGCTAAGGGCAGCTTATAGTGAACCCTGGTCCTTCGTAATTTCCGGGACTACGACTAGAGGAAGTTACGCGCCTCCTGTTCATGGTCCTTCGAGCCGGATACTTCTGCGCAGGAAGACGACTCCGACATCGCTCTCTTCTGTGGCTCCGAAGACGACTCTGCAGCAGCTCCAAAGACTGCGCATCCACTGCAGCTCCGACGACCTCGACGTCATCTGCAACATCTGTGGCTCATATCGGCTGTGCACGGTTGCGATTCTTTCCAAGTTTGAGGCAAAATTTTAAGATTTCACAATCAATAGATTTCACCATTGCCTCAGCTTGGGGGAATTCAAAACTTAGCATTGCTTGATTGAGTCTTTCTCTGTCAACTCAGTACACTTCAGAGTTCTTTTCACAGTAGTCCGGACTGTGAAATACTCATCTCATATATTCGACTTCCAACAACTGGAAGAAGACCCTACTCCAAATACAAGTTCTTCTCAAGACTCTACACAAAATGGACGAAATTGCTGGCATCAATGAAATTACCAAGCTGGAAGTAGTCAAAGCCAAACGGTCATGCAGACGTGGGCGCATCACCCGATTGAAGACCAAGCTAGATAAATTTCTCTCCCAACCACTCAGTTCCCTAAATTCCAAGGAACTTAAAGATTGTAAGGAAGATCTCTCTCGGGAAATCAAGATACATGTGGCATTGCAGAACCGTTATGAAATACTACTCCAAGACAAGGTACTCACTGAGACCGAGATTGAAGAAGAGGAAAATGCTGCTGAGGACACAAAGGATTTCCACAGAGTTCTTATGCGTCAAGCCGAAGCATTACGAACCAAGTTCACACACTACTCCGAAGTTCTCTTGATTCAGACGAAGTATGACAGCTTTCTAGAGCTCAGTAATCCTGACTTGCCCGAGTTCGAAAAGGACGTCTCTAGGATTCAGAAGAAACTCAGCACCTTCCTACAGCAGACATCACCTCCAGCTGATGACACGGAACTGGCTCCACTTCGAGAAGCATGCAAGTTGAAACTGAATGAGAGCTACAGAACACTGACTCACTCTCGAGAAAGAAGAGCAGAAGCAAGGAAGAAGAAATCTCCTGAAGCAGACAAATCAGAAGGAGAAAGAACAATCTTCCAGGAACGGACAAGACTGGATCTGGAAATGCCCACCTTCTCCGGCAAGCCACTTGAATGGAGACCCTTCTTCAAGCTGTTCTCCTCAACACTTGAGACTCGAGGCAAGCGTCTCAGTGACCAAGAAAGAATCTGCCTACTGTTGAAAGCCATGAAGGATGAGAACGCTCGACAAGTGGTCCTTCTACACTCGCAAGGAGATGATGGCTACACCAAGGCAATTGAGGCTCTGGTGAATAATTTCGGAAGTCCCTCGATAATATTTCCTCATCACGTTCGACGTACAACTGCTCGTGAATCCATTGACTTCAGTAAAGATGGCTTCACTAAACTGCGACAACGCTTCCTTCTACCCTATCAAGCTATGAAGGAGATGAAGGTAGCCACTCTTTCTCAGTACCTCACTGCTTTGGCATATGAAGACTTCACTCCTAGGATGAAGGAAGAGTGGACTAAACATATAGCTGACAAATCCGAGTTACCGACACTAGAGGATCTCTTCGCCTACACGGAACCCCTTGAATACAAGATGGCCAATATCCACATAGCCTCATCCTCCACAACCGAGAAATCGTTTGCTCCTCGCAAACCTGCAACCAATTGGTCAACATCATCTAAGCCCAATCGTTCATCCTGTGCTCTCTGCCATGAGCATCATGGTCTTCATCGTTGTCCTGTATTCCTGGGCTACGACATTCCCAAGCGGATCAAGTACATGAAGGAAAAGAAAGGCTGCACAAATTGTCTGAGTCTCTCTCACTCCTGTTCCAGCTGCCCCTCTTCATACACATGTAAAAGATGCAGTCAGAAACACAACACTATGCTGCACAAGGAAGATACTGGTACTTCAACATCAATACCGACAGTCCCTGGATCATCTATGCTGTCTGTGGTAGATTCTACTGCTCCGTCCATCCCATCTCCAGAAGCACCACCAGTGATAGCTTTCCTCCACACTGCTCTCGTCAAGGCCAAGAATGGGAATCGAGAATGCCATGCTCGGATTGCTCTGGATACTGGATCATCCTCCTCATTAATAACTGAAGCGCTCGCTTCGCAACTCAAGCTGAAGCGTTATCCACAACGACTCAGACTCACAGGAGCCTACGGTGGTGGTCTCAGCAAGCATTACGTCAAGCTCGACTTTCAGTCTCTCCATGATGAGTCTCAGCAAGTGACAATCAAGCTCTCAGTGGTTTCCAGATTGCCAAATGCCTATCCTCCCAATCGCAAAGACGAGATAGCAGCTGTTCCTCATCTCAAGGATCTGACCTTAGCTGACCCCGCCTTTGGAGGACCCCTGGACGCTCTCATAGGAAGTCTGGATTATGGCAAATGCATCCTAGGATCCTTAACGTATCACGTCGCCTCAGACATTGCTGTTCAGCCTACTCTCTTCGGATGGACAGTGACGGGTCCAATGGACTACGAACCACCCTCCTCCTCGGTGTTGAAGATACAGACTGCTGAGGACAATCTACAACAAGACCTCCAACTCCTCTGGGCTCTAGACAAGACTCCGGAGACACCGACCTTCAATGCTGTGGATGAGGCAGCAGTGTACCACTTTTCTGACACTCACTCCATTGAAGAAGACGGAAGGTACAAGGTCCGCCTGTCTCGCATCACCAATCCACCTGAACTAGGACAATCTCGACACCTCGCCCTCAAATGCCTGCAGCAGAATGAGAAATCCTTAGCCAAGAAGGGAAAACTCAACGAGTTCAATTCAGCTCTGCGAGAATACCTACAGTTGGGTCATGCTGAGGAAGTCACTGCATCCGAACTCCCACTCACTCACTATTACCTTCCTGTGCATGGAGTTTTTAAGAACTCCTCCACAACCACCAAAGTTCGTCCAGTGTTTGACGCATCTGCCAAGTCCAGTACCGGCGTTTCATTGAACGATCTTCTCCACACTGGTCCAAATCTCTACCCGTTGCTTTCCGACATTCTACTTCGGTTCCGACTGCACCAAATTGGATACTCCGCCGACATCTCAAAGATGTTTCGTGAAGTTTTGCTTCATGAGGATGAGAGAGATCTTCATCGATTTCTTCTTCGAACATCTGAAGGTGCCATCATGGATTGTCGTATGAAGCGTTTGACGTTTGGGGTACGTCCTTCTCCATTTCTAGCCACCCAAGTAATCAGACATCTTGCTCGACAATATCAAGACACTCATCCAAAAGCCAGTCGTGCAGTACTTCAAGACTTCTATGTCGATGACTATGTCTCTGGAGCAGACACTGTCGAGGAAGCCAAGGAAATCAGAAGTCAACTCTGTGATCTACTCAAGCTTGCAGGCATGAACCTGAGGAAATGGAGAACCAGTGATGAAGTCTTTCGCAAATCTATCCCTGCTGAGCTCGTGGAGATGGAGGATCTGGCTCTAACTCTCTCCAACCGATCATTGAAAACCCTGGGTATTCATTGGAACATCATCAAAGATGAACTCCATGTTTCCACTCCTGAAGTAGATCCAGACTCTTCTCCAACCAAACGCATTGTGGCATTCATCTCCGCTAAAGTGTTTGATACACTGGGACTCTTCTCACCATCAACCATCACAGCCAAGATTCTTCTCCAGAAGTTATGGAAGAGACAAGTCAGCTGGGATCAGCCCATCCCAGAAGAACTTCAACATTCTTGGAAAACCTGGCTTGCTGATCTACCTCTTATCACCTCTCGACCGATCTCACGAAGATATTCACTCAACCCTAGTCCAGTACTCTTTCGTTCGCTGCATGAATTCTCGGACGCATCTGATCTCGCTTATGGTGCTGTTGTGTACTTGCGACAAGTTCATGAAGACACATCTATCTCCGTTTCTCTGGTGATGTCCAAAGCAAGAGTCTCTCCTCTCAAGCCATTGACCATTCCTAGAGCCGAGCTAGTGGCAGCCTATCTCTTGGCCAAACTTCTCAGCTACATCTCCGACCTTCTCAATATTTCAGATCTCTTCGCCTGGACAGACTCATCTATTGTTCTGTGCTGGCTGAGGAAACTACCTTCCACACTCAACACGTTTGTGGCTCATCGTGTGTCAGCCATTCAGGATCTAATACCGATATCAAAATGGCATCATGTCTCAACCTCTCATAATCCTGCCGACTTGCTCAGTCGCGGTCTACCTGCTGTTCAACTCCTGACCACCGATCTGTGGTGGGAAGGACCTCCGTGGTTAAAGTTATCTCCGGAAGAATGGCCACAACTCCAGTTTGTGATTCCACGCAGCATCCCAGAAACGAAATCAGTTGTTCTTCTCAGTTCACCTCCTCAAGAACGCTTCCAACTATGGAAGAAATACTCTTCATTTCATCACTTAGTCTGTGTTGTTGCTTGGATTCGAAGATTCTACTCCAATCTCAAACTTCCCTCTCACTCTCGAAAAAAATCAGCCATTCTCTCCACTCAGGAAACTTTGGCAGCCAAGAACCGATTACTACTCCTAGCACAAACCCAAAGCTTTGGAGATTTGGTGTCCAACTATCGACAAGGACGATGTCCTCCTAAACTTCACTTTCTCTCTCGATATGCTCTCTCCATTGATCTGGATGGAATTCTCAAAGCTAGTGGTAGAGTTCGTGACCCTCAAGATCTCAAGCTCGCCAGACAGCGCATTCCACTCTCTCTCAACTCTGACATAACCTCTCTGATGATTCGAACTCTTCACCTCACTTATCAGCATGCCGGAGTGTCCACATTAATGTCTATCATCGGAAAAACATATCACATCCCTGGACTCAGGAACGAGCTGAAGAAGATCAGTCGACAATGCGCCATATGCCAGAGAGCTTATGCACGTCCTACCCATCAGCAAATGGGGCTCTTGCCCTCTTCCAGGACCACTCCATCGCACCCTTTTGAACATACAGGCATGGACTTCGCGGGACCCTTCCTAGTACGCCAGGGACACACTCGTCGACCAGTCCTGCTCAAAACATATGCCTGCCTCTTTGTTTGCTTTTCAACGAGAGCGATTCATATTGAGCTCTGCGCCGACCTCACTACCGAGGAGTTTCTAGCTGCATTCAAGAGGTTCTGTGCTCGTCGAGGAACCCCCACACACTTGTACTCAGACAACGGGTCAAACTTTCTGGGTGCTCGGAATGAGTTACAAGATATACAACGACTACACTCTATGGCCAAGGAACCATTCACTCAACTCTGCTCTGAGACTTCCATCTCATGGCACTTCATTCCACCCAGGACTCCCCACTTTGGAGGTCTCTGGGAATCCGGAGTGAAATCCATGAAGTTGCTTCTCCGCAAAGTCATCTCACCTCATTCTCTTCGCTTCCACGAGTTGAGTACTATCCTTACAGAAGTCGAAGCAGTCCTGAATTCTCGACCCCTGAAGTCGATGACTTCGACAGATCCAAACGACATCGTTTTAACCCCAGGACACTTCCTGATAGGTCGACCGCTCAAATCTCCACCAACAGCACAAGCCAGTCAAGCAAAGATTAGCTCACTGAGGAGATGGAAGCTAATCCAGAGATTGCAGCAGGACTTATGGCAATTATGGCAAGCTACACATATCCAATCACTGGAATCCCGGAACAAGTGGAACACGATCGAACCAGACTTCAATGTTGGAGACTTAGCCTATCTGAAGGACGAGACTTTAGGCTATCGGGATTGGCCCATCGCCAGAGTGACGTCAGTTTACCCAGGAGATGATGGCCACGTCCGGGCTGTAGATGTCCAGTGCAAGGGAAAAGTCTATCGCCGACCTACACATAAGCTAATTCGTCTCTACATAGATGATCAGCCTTCTGCCCCCCCGCCCCAGGATGTTCGGGACTAGAAGAATCTCCGAACAGGAAAAAGGACTTGAACAATCTTATTCATAAACTCGTTCATACCTGTTCACACTTATTCATCAAATTACTCTATCTACCTTACCTGTTTATTTTATGTATAATGATATTCATGCTCTTCCCTAAAACCACTCTAACTTGTACCATGTCGTGCTCATATAATGTGTTGTAAAATGTCTTGTTGAATTGGTTCATTGTAAGTCAAACTTGGTGATAGAGCAGACCGCGTTACCTGCGAGTGGCTTGTTGTTGAGTTGAGATCTACCACGCCGGCAAAGTATCCGGTTGCTCACCTCACACTAGCCGCGGGGCGTTAACTTGCTTAGCTAAGGGCAGCTTATAGTGAACCCTGGTCCTTCGTAATTTCCGGGACTACGACTAGAGGAAGTTACGCGCCTCCTGTTCATTGAAAAAGAAGCAATTAATAGTAGTTGTAATGCACAATACTTGCAAGTTAATGCTGTTGAGTAGGGCTTATAACTGTGACAAATAGCGACTAATTCGAATAGAAATGGAGCTCCCATAAGTTTTTGCGTTTTAACTGCACCCGCAAAACAATTCAAAGCCGTAAACAATTCAATTTCTAAGGTGATACGGGTAATGGTCGCTAAACCGGGAGGATTCTGTTTAGTGAAGTTTGGGACGGGGTCGAACGCGGAGCGAACACTGACCCTCCGTATTTTTGTGTTCGCTCCGCGTTCGACCCCGTCCCAAAATGACATACATGTACATACGTCCAAACATAATAAATAAATAATAAAAATAATAAACTAGTGGTGTGCTTGAGCACAAAATGGCGAGCGAGCCTAAAGACTATACTATTTTTATTGACTTCTAACACTGAAGCTACTGAAAATAAGGTCCAGTTTTTTTATTTCGCATACACGGTAAAGGGATTTCAGTGCCATAGTAACAACTCCCTGCAACTGCTTGAATTGAAGGGAAAAAAACAACAACAAAACAATACACGTTATTTAAAAGTTTTCTTTGTGATATGCTTTAGCTAAGTAGTGGTTGTAACACACAATGCTTTGACACAACTGGACATGCACCTACACAGATTTACCTTCGTGGTTAATCTAGTGGACAATGCATTTTCAAGTAAATACTGTTGCGCACGGCTTATAACCATGACAAAGAGCGCATTGACTTACCACCGTCACAAACTCGAATAGAAATGGAAGTCCCTTAAGTTTTCAAGTTTGAACTGCACCCGCAAAATAATTCAAAACGGTAAACAATTCAATTTCTAGGGTGATACGGGTACTGATCGATAAACCAGAGGATTCTGTTTAGTGCAATTTGGGACGGGGTCGACCACCTAACTAACACAAAAACGCGAGGGTCAAAGTACAAAATGACATACGTACGTCCAAACATATATACAAACTAGTGGTGTGCTTGAGCACAAATGGCGAGCGAGCCTGATGTTAGGTAACATAAAACTAAGTATTGTTACTATGTTTTAGCTTAGTTCATGCAAACACTATAATAGCAGTTATGACATTTGATTTCAGCAAACAAATACAAAATCACTCTCTTACCTTATTAATGGTAACTTTTGTAGTATCAAACATCAACCATTCTGATAATCTCAATTACCAGTAACTCTTGAACAAGCTCTCAGCTACGATAAAAAATATACCAGTGTTATTATTTGTAATTTTAGTCAACAAAAATGGAATTACTACTTACATCGTTCTTGAGTATTGATAACTTCTGTAGTATCAAATTGAAGTTACTTTGACCATCTTAATTACCTTGAATTCTTGACAACAAGCTCTCACCTACAAAAGCAAAAGACAATCAATTTTAGCACACAAATACAAAATTACTTTCTTACCTCATTTTCTTGAGCAGTGGTAACTTTTGTAGTACCAAATTTGAGCCAATCTGACTATTTGAATTTACCAGTCACTGTTGACAAGCTCTTAGAGAAAGGCCAGAGTTAATTTTGCATATTTAGCTAACAAATATGGAATTACGTACTTACCTCAGCTTCCCTCGAGAAGTAGTAGCTTCCTTAGCATTAATACTACGGCATTCTGACTACCAACGGCTCTTGACAACCAACAACCGGCACTCCGTATCCTCCCATAAAACGGCGAAGTTTTGAAATGAAGTCTGGAAAAGGGTCTTCAATGCCATATTTCCGGTATAGCTCATAAATATATTCATGAGTGACCATTGGTTTGCTTTAAAATTCAATATTTTAAGCTTCATTAACTCTTACTCCAATGGTTCAAATCCATTCCACTATGGGCAGTGCCTTTAATGAGGCTTTTAGTGCAGTTCCCATTCCACTGCACATTCAAATTTCCATACCATTGAGACCGCGCACGCTAGTTTATTGACCTTTGTAAGGTTTCTGCCTGACCGGTGGTAAGCGTGGTTACTACAGCGTGGTATTGTGCCAGACTGGAAGTGCTCCCCTGAGTTTAACTAAGGTGAGAGTGTTCATTAATGACTAAATAATTGAAATATATGAAAAACTAAATGCTACTTTTTTTTTTTGCACCAAATAAATACATCCACAAATACAGTAATTCTAATGGATCATCATCTTGAGCAGATTCAAAAGCACTGCAGGATTTGTGGCAATAGGCTAGGCAAATCTAAAGGAAAAAAGATACAGCCAGTGTATGCCTGTACTGATCATGTAGAGGATCTGAATACCTTTGTTGGAATTCACTCCTCAGAAGATGACTTGACTGTGCCTCAGAATTTCTGCAATGCTTGTTATTTGCGAATCAGCCGAGCAAAGAAAGCAAAAGCTAGTCACCTTCCTTTCCCCCAAATCACTGCAATGGAGTGGACACCTCATCAGGATGAAGGCTGCACTGTAAGAGGAGAAATGCTACATTACACAAATTTGTAAAAAAAAAAAAAATAATAATAATAATAATAATAATAATATTAATAATAAATTTAATAATAAAATTTTAAGTTTGGTTTGCATGAATACAGATAAAATCAGTGAAGGTATTTTTACTGAATGCAATTACATCTTTAAAAAAAATCAATTTTTATTTCCTAATCAATGCCATAAATTATATACCAGGTATGCCAGCATTTTAGCAGACTAATTAGGGGAGGTGGGGAGAACAAAAAAGCTGCAAAAAACAGAGGAAGACCAAGTGGAGAAACTCCTAGGTGCGTCATTGAGTATATTCACTCAATACATTCCATGACCATGCCCCCTGAGGATCCATATCCAACCTTTTCCATGTCCTCTGTAACCAGCCAACTCACTTGCTGCATCTGCTTGCGCCTATTGAATACGCCCGTTCAGCTCATATGCGATCACCTTGTCTGTGCTAGCTGCTTGTGTGAGTCAATTCGGACATCGTATACGAGCCTGCAGTGTCCTTGTTGTGACCAGCACACACTTCAGCACTCAACAATCAGCCGTCCTTCTAATGTCATCCTGTCACTGTTGGAAGATGTTGTGGTTCCATGTTGTCGAAACTGCAACAATGTAGTCAAAGTCAAAGATTACGGCAGACATTTGGCAGGAAATTGTAAAGGTTTTTATGTGAACATTAACTCACCATCTAAGGTATCCTTACGAGATGTCCTTAGCAAGTCCGCCACTTCCCCTGCTTCATTGGCTGAAGTGAAGGCCACGCACCAGCTAGTGCGGCGTGTCTTGATGAGTGAAGAGGGCTCATCATCATCCCCTGGGACAGCCAAAACCATCACAGTACCGTCCGGTGTGGGTGGTCAGGTTAGGTCTCTTTTTTTTATAATATTAATAAAATATTTAAATATGACACTATTTATAGCCTATTACCTTAGTGCAAGTGCCAGTTCCTCGAGTTGGTACCAGCAGTGCCAGCAGAAGAGCTGTTGGTCGTAGAACTGACTTACTGAGATCTGTCAGGGATCTGGCAAGTGGAGGTGAAAGTTCCTGTCAGCTTGCGGCAGAAGTGAGTCTGCTTACTAAAACTGAAAGGGAACTCCTTCTCGGGCAGGCCAGCCTTCCAATCACGATCACCGCAGATCATGCTCTGGCTATGAAGGCAGATCTTGCCATTCCTTGGAACAAGCTAAGGATATTGCGGAGGTGAATTTATACAAAATTTTTTTTAGCTAATTGTCAGTTCTTACCTAGTAAATATTTTAGGTGGTTTAAGACCTTCAACGTCTCCATAGCTAGTGAACAGCAGCAGAGAGTGCTAGCCAAGGAGATAGCTGGCAATGACCTGGTGGCCGAGAGAGCAGCGTTATCTGTTTCTGTCCGTGGTGGTGAAGAAATTCGTGAAGTACCATTTGTGTATTTTCCAAATTTAATGAAGGCTATTGGTGATATAGTGGATAGGCACCAGAGGTATGTTTTGGATGCAAATCTAGGAAAACAAACAAACAAATAAACCAACAACAACAAAACCAAACAAAATAATTGTGATCATGTGAAAATATTTTTATAAGTGATTAAAATAAAAAATACTCTCTCATACATTTAGCGTGTTATGGAAATAATGACATGTTGTTCTACATAATATTACCCATCAGATCCGGTCCAGGATTGACTTGGCATGATGGAGTAATTCCGCAAGGTGAACTATGGCTGAAGATTGGTGGGGACAAGGGACGTGGAAGTTTTAAGCTAAATCTTCAGCTTGTGAACACTTCCACTCCAAACTCGATGAAGAACACCACTGTTCTTTCTGTGTTTAAAGCGGGGGATACCACCTTGAACCTGCACACTGCCTTGGACATGTACAAGGAACATGTGAAAGAGGCTCAGGGAATGAACTTGAAGTAAATAATCAAATTAATACGTGTGTGTTTTAATCAGAAGATATTTACTTATAGAGGCTATTCAGTGCGTCTCTTTCAGTCAGGAGACTATGAGTATCTTTGTCGAGTTTATGGGCTAAGCGGTGCAAGTGGTATGTTCAATATTTATTGTTAAATGCACGTATTAGCAACTTACTTGTAAAATTAGGTCGTCACAACTGCCTTTGGTGCCTGATTCCCAGTTCTAAGCTGGTTGAGTCTCCAAGTTCCAGAGGATCATTCCCACTGAGGTCACTTGAGACCTTAAAAGATGACCACCTGAGATTTATGACAGAGGGAAAGGGAAATCTCAAAGTAGCCAAACATTTCAATAATGCTATTGGCGAAATACTATTCGACATTCCTCTCGCTAATGTAAGGTTTTTATCTTATACATATATCCTCATCTTTAAAATTGCTATAAATCATAAGGTGTGCATACCTGCACTACACCTCTCTTTGGGCATATTCAACAGGATCTGGAATCTTCTAGAAGATAACTGCCAGGAATTAGACTTCAAGTGTTCCCTAGAAGTCAGTGGCAACGCCTCTGTTAGTGATTGCGAACACCTGCGGAAACTGTCATCTTTGAAAGCAGAGATAGAAGTTGAAACTAAATACAGTTCTGTTCTTTCAGAAATGATCACTTACACTATGTTGAGCTCTGACTTAAGCACTACCAGCGAGCTTTTGGAGAGTTTGGAGGCAAAGCTTGATGAAACTAATCTAAACATCCAGACTAAAGTAAACATGCGCATGATTAATACACATATTATACATTGACTCACCAAATTAAATATATTTAGGAGGCTGAGATATCCACACTTGAAGCCA
>WLWD01001036.1_pt1 | contig 57118 bp, 22 predicted proteins | sample 6712731 | NCBI WGS metagenome assembly WLWD01 (sample SAMN12718690, study PRJNA576275) | sponge metagenome | isolation source: marine sponge | host: Mycale hentscheli | place: New Zealand: South Island, Marlborough, Capsize Point | collected 2014-11-01 | reverse complement strand
TTATAATCGAATGAATGAACAGAAATGTAATAGCTTATACAAAGACCGAATTAACATTGTCGTTGCAACTCAGATATATTCTAACAAGAAGTAGAAAAAACTAATAATGATACAATAACCCACAATACAAAGATAAAACACAATTAGCGGTTCAAGTTATTACAACCTGAATAGACAAAATATAAAAATAAAAGAAGCTAGTTCAGCAAGGGCAGTAAGTCTGTTAGAATGCTTCCAATTATTTTACAAGCTCCAAGGCTTGCATTGTTTCCAGTACTTCTTGATACAGATGCTCTTCTTGAAAATGTTGCACTGTAGCTATAAGGACATTTTACTTGACTATCTTACAGGTGATCCCAGAAAGTAATATCAATTCTTACAAACAAAAATGGAGCTTTCTATCAGGTAGTATTTACACCTATTTTTTGGGAAACAATACTGGAACTATGCATTTTGTATAGAAAGTTCCTGGGTCTCTAGAAGCTGGTGGTTTTTGTCAGAGTTGGTGGGTGTTTGACATCATCAGACCACAACCTCCTGTATTATACTTGTGCCATGCAAAAATTATGTTCTCTAAATTTTGTAAAATTGTACTCATAGTAAATCCGTTTACATTACAATATTTTTTGTTACGCTGGCAGGAGATGCTTTTTCATCTAATGACTGGAGAAGCAGATGTGTATGAAAGAGTTGAGTTGTTACTTGTTGTGGAACCAGGTGATTCTAATATCCTCATAAAGTTACACGAGGCTAAGCAATTAAAACGTTATTCAAATTATGATAGTTTTTTTTTTCAGTGAAGCAGAATAATTCTGAATGAGCCGTTGGAGTTGCTATGGATGACTGTAGGCACTGTGAGATTTACACATCTAGCCTAAGCCATCAGTGGCTGTGATTTCATAACAAGTTCAGTTGTTTCCTAATTAGAGGGATTCCTTTGGTCTATTACTCAAGCCTCTTATGCATCAATGATAAACCAGTAACAAATTACAACTTATTCGTGATTTCATTACATGAATCTGTGTACATCAATGGTTGCATTCCATCATATCTAATAGTCACCTGGCCTCAAATAGTTTGAAGTACTCATTTTATCTTAAGTTTATACCAAAACTTTAGTGTTGTTTAGAGATTAAAGACTTTCTTAGTTTTAGTTATTCTCTTCAAAAAATATCTTGAATGCTTAGTTTTAGATTTTCCCCCCAAATTCTCTCTGAAGATTTAGTTAGTTTTTAGTTTTTCTTCAATATCAAGTGGAAGATTTAGTGACTTTGTTTTGGTTAATTTGTGAAGTCTCTCAGATTCTGCAATAATGAGACTCCTTACAGAAAGTAGTACAGGTAGCTAGTTTTCCCAAATAACTTCAAAAATAGCATATTTCTATGAAATCTTAGGTATTATAAACAAAGTATAATTTTTTATATAGTTTAGAGAATAATTACTTGATGGCAATTTATGTCTTCATTTAATAATGACATAATTCAAGGTGAATTATTTACAATAATAATTGCTTAGTCTTAGTTTTTGTCATCCAGTCTACTAGTAATTTTAGTTATCAAATTTACTGTCTTCTAAAACACTTAGTTTTAGTTTTTTTCACGTTCTCTACAGCGTAGTTTTAGTTAGCTATTCTTACCAAAAGTAAAATACTAATGGATTTTGGTTTTAGTTTTAGTTAACTAAAACAACACTACAAAACTTGACTTGCCTTGGTTTCACCTGGGTCTTTTCTGACTTAATAGAACAGCGTGTGTACTTGAAGAAGAAAACTTTTAGACTTAGTGATGTTAATACTATCTGAACACTTCTCTTTCTTATCATTTTCTCTTGCACTGTGCTGCACTGCCAGACTGGACAGGAATAAAAAGTGACTATTGTGTTGTATGGAATTGAAGTTTCAAGTTAGAGATATGGACAATTGTCAATATTTTAGCTATCCCACAAACAATTAACTAATTTTGCAAGTTAAAGGATGCAGTGCCCCTCATCTCTGTCCTTTCTGTGTATTTTCTTCTTTTTCTTCTACCCATGATTTGTGATGGATTATGGTTAGCTAGCACGCTTTCCCAACTGAGTTCAGCGAATGAATGATACAGAAACCCTAGAGCCTAGGTAATGGGACAGAAAAAAAAAAAAAAAAAAGAAAGAAAGAAGCAGATACATTATGTCAATAAGGCACTCTTTAGTGCTAGGTTTGGACGGTACAAAGTGTCTGCCGTGTGGAGATGACAGTTAGGATCCGAGCTTGACGTGGTACTTTTCTTCTCTCTCACCATAATAGTCCCACAAAATCATCGAGCCGTAGTATCCTGTCATGTTAATAGAGCAGCTACTCACACTCTGACCAGCCAATAATGAAAATTAACTGGTTGAATTAATACGCATTCTTAAATACGTATGTAACAATTGTATTGTCCGAAGGAGATTTGTAATGTTTGTTCCATATATTTCGTTGCAAAATCATTGTAGTGTGTATTTTGTCCCTACCGCCAGACCAGCTTTCCACTGGTAAAAATTATCAATTTGAACTGTGCTAAAATTAATACATAACATAATGTAAGTCTGCCATTACCCTGTCACCTTGCTCTTACTGCAGCTAGAAGTACTGGAAACAATGCAAGCTTTGTAGCAGCTTGTAAAAGAATTGGAAGCATTCTAGCAGACTTACTGCCCTTGCTGAACTAGTTTTTTTTTATTTTGTCTATTCAGGTTGTAATAACTTGAACCGCTAATTGTGTTTTATCTTTGTATTGTGGGTTATTGTATTGTTATTAGTTTTTCTACTTCTTGTTAAAACATAACCAAATATATCTGAGTTGCAACGACAATGTTTATTCTGTCTTTGTATTATTAGCCATTACATTTCTGTTCATTCATTCGATTATAAAATTTGATGATGATTTATTAAAAGTGAAAGATTGAGAAGTAGAAAATCAGCAAGATACAATACAGGTAGCTAGTCACTATATTTAGCTAGTCTTCCAGCTAGTGACAGCTAGGTAGCTATATCCAAATTAAAAAAAAATCCAATTATGAGTTTTGTTTCCAGTATTTTTTTTGTAGAATAAAAATGTAGTATTAGCTAATGACTCTGCTGAAAGATAGCCAACACTTCTCTTTCTAATCATTTTCTCTTGCACTGTGCTGCACTGCCAGACTGATGACAGGAATAAAAAGTGACTATTGTGTTGTATGGAATTGAAGTTTCAAGTTAGAGACATGGACAATTGTCAATATTTTAGCTATCCCACAAACAATTAACTAATTTTGCAAGTTAAAGGATGCAGTGCCCCTCATCTCTGTCCTTTCTGTGTATTTTCTTCTTTTTTTTCTACCCATGATTTGTGATGGATTATGGTTAGCTAGCACGCTTTCCCAACTGAGTTCAGCGAATGAATGATACAGAAACCCTAGAGTCTAGGTAGCTAATGGGACAGAAAAAAAAAGAAAGAAAGAAAGAAGCAGATACATTATGTCCATAAGGCACTCTTTAGTGCTACGTTTGGACGGTACAAAGTGTGCGCCGTGTGGAGATGACAGTTAGGATCCGAGCTTGACGTGGTACTTTTCTTCTCTCTCTCTTCCCCCTCCCGCTTTTTTTTTTTCATTACTGACACCCAAGCATATTATTATACAGAAGATACTCTTTGGTTAGCAATTTTCAATTGTGCCATGTTTAGGAATCTACTAGGCTGTACTAGGCAACTACTCTAGTAATTGGATGACCTATGTTTGAGACAGCTTTATGACAATAGAAGACTTAATAGCTATCTAACTAATCTCTATCAACTTAATAGTTATAGCTAATCAATGAGACCTATATAATGGTCATGATAGTCATTTTCATGGATTCAGTCAAGCAGCCTGTGGATGAAGGGTCCATTGATTTTTCAATGTTTGTCAAGTGACTTGATCTTATTCATTTTAGTCCTGTTTGTTGTAGTTAACGTTGTGCACACATTCCAACCTAGCTCAAGCTTAGCAGTCAATACATACATAGCTATTTTATATACTAACAGAAGTTAGGGTTGACCAAGTAATTCAAATAAGCCACTAATAACTTACTGCTCACAAAGAAATGAGTTTCCTACGTATCAAGGCTGTGTAGTATGACATTCTTGAGCTATACTACAACATATGACTGCTTAATACTCATGAAACATGACTGATAATCAGTCACAAATTCAAAATGACATCCTAGACAGCAATGACATGAATGGAATTAATGCACTCCAAATATACTATTACAAGGACCGTGATGGTCTTCATATTTATAGAAACCCGAGTTGACCCAATACTTAATAGCTTATATCATTATAGACACCCGAGTTGACCCAATAGTTAATAGCTTATATCATTATAGACAACCGAGTTGACCCAATAGTTAATAGCTTATATCATTATAGACACCCGAGTTGACCCAATAGTTAATAGCTTATATCATTATACTGACATATTCTTTAAGACTTTATTTGCCAATAACGTTCATAAAAAAAATCACATAACATTGCTCCATAAATGGAAATCTAAACAGGGAAGAAACTATACCAACCTAATTATTTCTAGTACATAAAAAGGTTAATCATAAACTAGGTCAGAAATTGGTTTTATTGTCAATAAATAAAATTGTCCTCAGAAGAAGCTTGTCACAAAGAAAAACATGGAATATCTGAAATCTAGATTGGCTCAAATATTCCATGACAGCTATTGATATACTCTATTCTCATAGCATTGTTTAGCATGGTCAGATTCACTCCCCTCATCTGCCTTCCTGCTTGTCCAGTGGCAATCTTTGTGCTCCACAAGGCACACTCATAGCATTCCTTGATGGTATGTCTGGCCAGTCGTGCGAGACTCCATGTTATATCATTAATGCTGTCCGTGGCCATGTACAGCTTCAACTGTTGTGAGATGTCTTGCAGCTGATGTGTGGAACAGTTGAAGTTGCCATACAAACTGGACAAATTCTCCTGCAACTAAAATTAATTACAAGTAACTACGGGTCTGCAATGTGTGCGTGAACTTGCGAAATAACACAAATAACATACACAGTACATGATAAATACATTTGATAACCTTGCCTTGTTCTCTAGGCGATTACCCTGTATCTATCTACATTACCAAACCATAAAGAATACCAGGAACATTATGGAAACTGTGAACTTTGGGAACTGCCAGTAGCAATTGTAATAATGCCATGAGCACATATTGCTATACTAGAATTTGTGCTGTTCTAATTTCCACTGTCTGTGGATCCAAATATTCTCACTGTCTGTGGATCCAAATATTCTCACTGTCTGTGGTTCCAAATATTCTCACTGTCTGTGGTTCCAAATATTTTCACTGTCTGTAGTTACAAATACTCTCACTGTCTGTGGATCTAAATATTCTCACTGTCTGTGGTCCAAATATTCTCACTGTCTGTGGTTCCAAATATTCTCACTGTCTGTGGATCCAAATATTTTCACTGTCTGTAGTTACAAATACTCTCACTGTCTGTGGATCTAAATATTCTCACTGTCTGTGGTTCCAAATATTCTCACTGTCTGTGGTTCCAAATATTCTCACTGTCTGTGGATCCAAATATTCTCACTGTCTGTGGTTCCAAATATTCTCACTGTCTGTGGATCCAAATATTCTCACTACCTGTGGTTCCAAATATTCTCACTGTCTGTAGTTCCAAATATTCTCACTGTCTGTGGTTCCAAATATTCTCACTGTCTGTGGTCCATCCCTGAGGACAGTGGGAACCAAGTTAGGAATGAAGAGAACATGGGCACACTGAGAGCACCAGGTGCACTGGAATGAAGGGAACACTAGGGACTGCACAGTATGATTACCAGGTGCACGATAGGAACACTAGAACAGATGGGAAAACCAGGTACACTAGAAAAGAGGCAGTGTCAGGTCCACTAGATATAGGTACACTGGGAATTGTGACTAGCTACAGCATATGCTGGGAATCCAGAGACACAGCTTTTTCCTAGATCAGCAGCTTCAATAAAGTATAGCAGATTTATTATCATGTATGTTAAACAATTCTCAGGACACATACTCAAAATACCATTATTATATACTATTACATTGTTCTTGTAAATGACTTACGTAGTCACAAGCACTCTCTTCAATGAGACGAGAAGTAAATCCGACCACTGAATGAAGTTGGCTGTTGTCATAGAAATGACCTTGTTCCATATCTCTTTGTAATAGAATAAACTGCACCAGTGAGTCTATCAACTTTATTCGGTCTGAAGACATTCCTTGAAGTATATAGGTGGAATTGCTTGAATACTTCATCAAATATAGGAAATAAATTACAAAAATAAATTTGTAAGACATGCCACGTACTATTATAAAGCTACCGGCCACTATTATATATAGACTAGTCAGTTACTGACACTACTTAATATTGCTCAGATTTTTTATTGAATAATAAATAAAATGATGCCAATCTATACATCATGTTTTACAAATAGACCATACTTGGCTGACACTTACTGCCTGCAGGCGACATAGGAGTCTAATCTGCACGCGAACACTGTCTTGGAGCATAGCTTCTTTGGGTCGATCAGAATAGTCCTTCAGCACTTGTGAGCAATCCAGTGGGTTAACTGGAGTGGACATGAGAGAAACGAACAAGAGAAGAAGGCCAGGCTTCATGATTGATGATGACGATGTCTTGATACATGATCTAAATCTACTATCTTTTTTATGCGGAAACTCTCTTGCAACAAGGAAATTTTGCCCCCGCGAAAAGGTAGTAAAACTATATTTAGATTCACACCACCATAATAGTCCCACAAAATCATCGAGCCGTAGGATCCTGTCATGTTAATGGAGCAGCTACTCATACTCTGACCAGCCAATAATGCAAATTAACCGGTTGAATTAATACGCATTCTTAAATACGTATGTAACAATTGTATTATCCGAAGGAGAATTGTAATGTTTCTCTAATGGCCACTGACAACCTTCAAACAAAGGCTGATGGTCATCCGTACCTGTATTACAGTACTAAATTCATGTGCACAAATGTTCCATATATTTCGTTGCAAAATCATTGTAGTGTGAATTTTGTCCCTACCAACAGACCAGCTTCCCACTGGTAAAAATTATCAATTTGAACTGTGCTAAAATTAATACATAACATAATGTAAGTCTGCCATTACCCTGCCACCTTGCTCTTATTGCAGCTATTGCAGCTCTAATTGATACTAGTGTTGCTTTCTGTCTTCCCGAGTGTCTGTTGCAGCTACACTAGTTACAGCTCCTCCTCCTCCTGCTGTTCCACATGCTTTGCTCCTGCTGGGTGAAGAAGCTACACACATATTCTTCTTGGTGCTCCGGTCACAAAATGGTCCTAGTCAAGCCTTTTTTAAAGAAAAAATGTTTGCCTCGAGGAGGCTGGGGCTAGGGAAAATGCAAAGTGACCAAAATAATCTACCAAACCAAATTTTACTCTAATAAGTACCCCTAGTGGACCAATTTTATATAACATGTTCAGATTCCATTTCCCTGGAAAGTCTCCAATTTTGGAACATTATTGTCCGATATCCCATTAACTTTGTTGTTTGTTCCCGTTTGTGGGGCCAGCCTTCAGCCCAAGAAGAAGAAAGGAGAGAAGAATGAGAATGAAGTTATGAGAAGATTTTGATGTCAACACCATTTTTAGACGTGGGCATTCCAGGCACTTCCTGTCTTGCACGTAGTAACTTGGTATATTTATAGTTGTGTTTTTGCGTGGTTTCATCAGTCTGTATTGCGGTCCTGTTCATTCTTGTCTTGTGTGTGCGTATAATTATATAAACTTACCTACCTTGACTCACGCAGCGGCTAGCCACGAACTCTGGCGGCAGTGGACTACCCACACCATTTTCACAAGTTAAGGGAATATTTAATTATTTGGAAAATATTTATTGTTTACTTCATTGGTTTTATCACTGAGCTAATGTATGGTACTGCCCGTATCTCTTTGTGCTTCTGAAGCCGGGCATTTAAGGGACCGACTTGTAGACCCACATGCCTATATAGGTGGGTATAGATTCATAGGAAAATGCATGAACAAATGACAGCAAAGCTAGCCAAAAGTGAAGTAGAAAAAAATTGATTTGGTTCACATGACATCTTTACATACACAAATTTCATGTTCATAACACATGTAGAGAAATCAACACTGATAGCTACAATATATGCACTGGATGCTAAAGATATACAATAGTAAATATTTAACACAAGATTAAATAATTAAAATGGAAAACAAATGTAGTTATTACAGAGTAACCTAAAAGTCTAGAAAAGTTTGCAAATATTTTTAAAAAATTATTTAATATTGGAGTAATAGTCTTCAGCAAATTTGTAAATGTTGCAAACGTCATCTCTTTTGCGATACAACTCAGAGTAGTTGAATGCCAGTTGTGGATTAACAAATAAATGGTGCCGGCAGCTAAACAATGATTGAATGCTCTCAGTGCATAGAATGAACCAAACAAGAGTCCTTTCATGTACTCGGGACTCTGGCAGCAGATCATCTCGCAAGACGATGTGTACAGCAACACTTGAAAGACTGCAAACAAAATCTGTTGAAGGCTAGAAACATATTTGGCTTGTAAGGTAAATAAACTTTTGTTGAGTTCATATGTTGAGTTTTTTTCGCAGTATGTATAGAAAAATCCAAGATCCATGCTACTTTCATAGGCAAAAGTATCATACACTATATAAACCAAAAAGAAAACTACAAGAACACTAATAGAGATTCCTATCTTCTTTAATATATTCGGAGTATACTTAAGTGAGATACGTTTCCCTGCAAAGTGGAAGAGAGGAATGCATATAATTATAGCTAAAGGAACTATCATTCCACCATTAACAAGTAGAACAAGGAAAGGGTTGTCTACATGAAAAGTAATATCAGTATGCATGACATGGTTCTTAAAGGAGAAAGCAGCCACACCTTCCAATAAAAATACTGGACTTATAGAAACCATAACTGCAACCACATTTAGCATTACTTTCACATCTTCAACTTGTTCTGTCGAAAAAGGTCCACCAAATCGGTGCTTGCCAAAATCTAATCGAGTGGGTCGTTCATTGTCACAAAACGTAAAGGCACTCCGTCTCATTGGTCGTTTATGAAGAATGGCATAATACAAGACATTGTAAACAAGCTTGTATGGATTTCGCATGCTATTCTCTGACAAGAACCATGTAGAATATTTCTTACTGTAGAGTACACAAAGAAGAGCAGAAGTAAGCAGTATTGATATTACAAAAACCACACCTATTGCCACAGCTCTGTATGTAGCAATCGCTATTTTATCTACATTTACATTAAAGACAATTTCATGGCCTGGGATGGAAGTGGCACTAGCTATCAGGAATCCTAAACCATCCACCCAGAAGTAGGCATGAATAAAATAGACGGAATACCGAGTCGGTGCATCTCGAAGTTGATCTGTTCCAAACTGCACCACATTTGATAGAAATAGGATTTGTCCAAGTGTATACAAAATGCTGGATAATATAATGGTAGATACGAGTAGTAAACCACTAGTATTGAAGTGGTATGTGTTTAGTGACAAACATATACCTGAGACTAAAAGAATCAAGACAGACAGTAAAATTATAACCGTACCATATCGCATAAGTCTTATCCGGCTAGATTTTACATCTGCTACAAAACCAGCCACAGGTGTTAACATGAAAATCAGGGATGAAATTATAGAAATCCATAATGCGTCATCTATATATGCCATTTGAATATACCTGGTAGGTCTGATAAGTAGATTGTATACTAAACCAGTAGAAAATTGCCACAATATCACTATGAGAACTGATTTGTACTTCAAAATGCTTCGAATTCTCAGAAAACACATTCTCAAAGAACACAACTTCTCTTCTTCAAACTTATTTAATAAAGGTATTGCTGTTTCCTCACTGGGTGAAGAGTGAGCACTGATGGAAGCCATTGGAAACTAGGTTCAAGAAGAGGCTATCAAAATGGAGATAGAAATTCATTCATAGTACTTCCAGCTAATTTTGTTAGACCTTTAAAGTTTCTTTCGAACCCAACAACTGAAACTACTTCAAAAGACCATAAAATAAACTACATATGGAAATAGATGGTCACATGTACACCAGTAATATGTAATTACAACAACTTGCGACAACAGAGAGTGATGGACGCATATAGGCCGTTGAAAGTGCATGTGTATGTATGAGCATATGTGTCTACAACAACAGGAATAGCTATGAAACACTACATATATAACAGAGCCATTCAGACAATATCACTACCACTACTTTTTATGTCTTATATCATACTAAACAAAATAAACAAATAAATAGAAGCCATTAGATCAGAACAACAAATAAATGACAGTTGAATCATCAAAACTTTTAAACACTACAAAAGGAAAAAATGGCATGACTGAATCTCGAAGCTAAAAGTTTGACATTCTCAGTATTTCATACATTCCAGGCTCATGATAGACCATTTTCCTATCATATACTTCTGACAGTACCTGAAATGTACTCTTACTGTCTGATTTCCTTCTGTTTAGGAAGTGACGAGTGCCTTGCATTTGCATCAATTTAAGATGAGTAGTATTGTAACAAATGCTCTGAAAACAACTAAGATGATATAAAATTGTAGCAAATTTAAGGACTAAGTCTAAGTTTGGTGTTTCATTCGGTACCTGAATTAAGCACCTGGTAAAGTTAGTCAGCTTTCTACCTTATTAATATTCTTAATATTTTAGAATAGTTATGGCTACACTTTTACTTTAAAACTCATGTTTAATATAGCACACAATACATGTTAAAATGATCCCCTTCAGATAGTATTAACATCACTAAGTCTATTCTTCAAGTACACACGCTGTTCTATTAAGTCAGAAAAGACCCAGGTGAAACCAAGGCAAGTCAAGTTTTGTAGTGTTGTTTTAGTTAACTAAAACTAAAACCAAAACCCATTAGTTTTGGAGTATTTTACTTTTGGTAAGAATAGCTAACTAAAACTACGCTGTAGAGAATGTGAAAAAAACTAAAACTAAATGTTTTAGAAGACAGTAAATTCGATAACTAAAATTACTAGTAGAGTGGATGACAAAAACTAAGACTAAGCAATTATTATTGTAAATAATTCACCTTGAATTATGTCATTATTAAATGAAGACATAAATTGCCATCAAGTAATTATTCTCTAAACTACATAAAAAAATTATACTTTGTTTATAATACCTAAGATTTCATAGAAATATGCTATTTTTGAAGTTATTTGGGAAAACTAGCTACCTGTACTACTTTCTGTAAGGAGTTTCATTATTGCAGAATCTGAGAGAGACTTCACAAATTAACCAAAACAAGTCACTAAATCTTCCACTTGATATTGAAGAAAAACTAAAAACTACTAAATCTTCAGGGAGAATTTGGGGGGGAAATCTAAAACGAAGCATTCAAGATATTTTTTGTAGAAAATAAGTAAAACTAAGAAAGTCTTGAATCTCTAAACCAAAGCAACACTAAAGTTTTGGTTGTATGAGTCATGAGCATTTTTGCTCAAGACCCTATTACGGGTATACAATTTTGAACCAACAATATGAATATTGGCCTGTTAGCAGTGCATATGGAGTATCTTTATTAGGGTGGCATAAACTTAAGATAAAATGAGTACTTGGAACTATTTGAGGCCAGGTGACTATTAGATTTGTGCTTAAATGATGGAATGCAACCATTGATGTACACAGATTCATGTAATAAAATCACGAATAAATTGTAATTTGTTACTGGTTTATCATTGATGCATAAGAGGCTTGAGTAATAGACCAAAGGAACCCCTCTAATTAGGAAACAACTGGACTTGTTATGAAATCACAGCCACTAATGGCTTTGGCTAAATGTGTAATCTCACAGTGCCTACAGTCATCCATAGCATCTCCAACATCTCATTCAGAATTATTCTGCTACACTGAAAAAAAAACTATCATAATTTGAATAACGTTTTAATTGCTTAGCCTCGTGTAACTTTATGAGGATATTAGAATCATCAGGTTCCACGACAAGTAACAACTCAACTCTTTCATACACATCTGCTTCTCCAGTCATTAGATGAAAAAGCATCTCCTGCCAGCGTAACAAAAATATTGTAATGTAAACGGATTTACTATGGGTACAATTTTACAAAATTTAGAGAACATAATTTTTGCATGGCACAAGTATAATACAGGAGGTTGTGGTCTGATGGTGTCAAACACCCACTAACTCTGACAAAAACCACCAGCTTCTAGAGACCCTGGAACTTTCTATACAAAATCCATAGTTCCAGTATTGTTTGCCAAAAAATAGGTGTAAATACTACCTGATAGAAAGCTCCATTTTTGTTTGTAAGAATTGATATTACTTTCTGGGATCACCTGTAAGATAGTCAAGTAAAATGTCCTAATAGCTACAGTGCAACATTTTCAAGAAGAGCATCTGTATCAAGAAGTACTGGAAACAATGCAAGCCTTGTAGCTTGTAAAAGAATTGGAAGCATTCTAACAGACTTACTGCCCTTGCTAAACTAGCTTCTTCTTTTTTTATATTTTGTCTATTCAGGTTGTAATAACTTGAACCGCTAATTGTGTTTTATCTTTGTATTGTGGGTTATTGTATCATTATTAGTTTTTTCTACTTCTTGTTAGAATATATCTGAGTTGCAACGACAATGTTAATTCGGTCTTTGTATAAGCTATTACATTTCTGTTCATTCATTCGATTATAAAATTTGATGATGATTTATTAAAAGTGAAAGATTGAGAAGTAGAAAATCAGCAAGATACAATACAGGTAGCTAGTCACTATATTTAGCTAGTCTTCCAGCTAGTGATAGTATTAGCTAATGACTGCTGAAAGATAGCCAACACTTCTCTTTCTAATCATTTTCTCTTGCACTGTGCTGCACTGCCAGACTGGACAGGAATAAAAAGTGACTATTATGTTGTATGGAATTGAAGTTTCAAGTTAGAGATATGGACAATTGTCAATATTTCAGCTATCACACAAACAATTAACTAATTTTGCAAGTTAAAGGATGCAGTGCCCCTCATCTCTGTCCTTTCTGTGTATTTTCTTCTTTTTCTTCTACCCATGATTTGTGATGGATTATGGTTAGCTAACACGCTTTCCCAGTTCAGCGAATGAATGATACAGAAACCCTAGAGCCTAGGTAATGGGACAGGAAAAAAAAAAAAAAAAAAAAAGAAAGAAGCAGATACATTATGTCAATAAGGCACTCTTTAGTGCTAGGTTTGGACGGTACAAAGTGTGCGCCGTGTGGAGATGACAGTTAGGATCCGAGCTTTACGTGGTACTTATCTTCTCTCTCTCTTCCCCCTCCCGCTTTTTTTTTTCATTACTGACACCCAAGCATATTATTATACAGAAGATACTCTTTGGTTAGCAATTTTCAATTGTGCCATGTTTAGGAATCTACTAGGCTGTACTAGGCAACTACTCTAGTAATTGAATGACCTATGTTTGAGACAGCTTTATGACAATAGAAGACTTAATAGCTATCTAACTAATCTCTATCAACTTAAAAGTTATAGCTAATCAATGAGACCTATATAATGGTCATGATAGTCATTTTCATGGATTCAGTCAAGCAGCCTGTGGATGAAGGGTCCATTGATTTTTCAATGTTTGTCAAGTGACTTGATCTTATTCATTTTAGTCCTGTTTGTTGTAGCTAACGTTGTGCACACATTCCAACCAAGCTCAAGCTTAGCAGTCAATACATACATAGCTATTTTATATACTAACAGAAGTTAGGGTTGACCAAGTAATTCAAATAAGCCACTAATAACTTACTGCTCACAAAGAAATAAGTTTCCTACGTATCAAGGCTGTGTAATATGACATTCTTGAGCTATACTACAACATATGACTGCTTGATACTCATAAAACATGACTGATAATCAGTCACAAATTCAAAATGACATCCTAGACAGCAATGACATGAATGGAATTAATGCACTCCAAATATACTATTACAAGGACCGTGATGGTCTTCATACTTATAGACACCCGAGTTGACCCAATAGTTAATAGCGTATATCATTATAGACACCCGAGTTGACCCAATAGTTAATAGCTTATATCATTATAGACACCCGAGTTGACCCAATAGTTAATAGCTTATATCATTATAGACAACCGAGTCGACCCAATAGTTAATAGCTTATATCATTATAGACACCCGAGTTGACCCAATAGTTAATAGCTTATATCATTATAATGATATATTCTTTAAGACTTTATTTGCCAATAACGTTCATAAAAAAAAACATATAACATTTCTCCATAAATGGAAATCTAAACAGGGAAGAAATTATACCAACATAATTATTTCTAGTACATAAAAAGGTTAATCATAAACTAGGTCAGAAATTGGTTTTAATGTCAATAAATAAAATTGTCCTCAGAAGAAGCGTGTCACAAAGAAAAACATGGAATATCTGAAATCTAGATTGGCTCAAATATTCCATGACAGCCATTGTTATACTCTATTCTCATAGCATTGTTTAGCATGGTCAGATTCACTCCCCTCATCTGCCTTCCTGCCTGTCCAGTGGCAATCTTTGTGCTCCACAAGGCACACTCATAGCATTCCTTGATGGTATGTCTGGCCAGTCGTGCGAGACTCCATGTTACATCGTTGACGCTGTCCGTGGCCATGTACAGCTTCAACTGTTGTGAGATGTCTTGCAGCTGATGTGTGGAACAGTTGAAGTTGCCATACAAACTGGACAAAGTCTCCTGCAACTAAAATTGATTACAAGTAACTACGGGTCTGCAATGTGTGCGTGAACTTGTGAAATAACACAAATAACATACACAGTACATGATAAATACATTTGATAACCTTGCCTTGTTCTCTAGGCGATTACCCTGTAACTATCTACATTACCAAACCATAAAGAATACCAGGAACATTATGGAAACTGTGAACTTTGGGAACTGCCAGCAGCAATTGTAATAATGCCATGAGCACATATTGCTATACTAGAATTTGTGCTGTTCTAATTTCCACTGTCTGTGGATCCAAATATTCTCACTGTCTGTGGATCCAAATATTCTCACTGTCTGTGGATCCAAATATTCTCACTGTCTGTGGATCCAAATATTCTCACTGTCTGTGGATCCAAATATTCTCACTGTCTGTGGATCCAAATATTCTAACTGTCTGTGGATCCAAATATTCTCATTGTCTGTGGTTCCAAATATTCTCACTGTCTGTGGATCCAAATATTCTCATTGTCTGTGGTTCCAAATATTCTCACTGTCTGTGGATCCAAATATTCTCACTGTCTGTGGATCCAAATATTCTCACTGTCTGTGGATCCAAATATTCTCACTGTCTGTGGATCCAAATATTCTCACTGTCTGTGGATCCAAATATTCTCACTGTCTGGGGATCCAAATATTCTCACTGTCTGTAGTTCCAAATATTCTCACTGTCTGTGGATCCAAATATTCTAACTGTCTGTGGATCTAAATATTCTCACTGTCTGTGGATCCAAATATTCTCACTGTCTGTGGATCCAAATATTCTCACTGTCTGTGGTTCCAAATATTCTCACTGTCTGTAGTTCCAAATATTCTCACTGTCTGTGGTTCCAAATATTCTCACTGTCTGTGGTCAATCCCTAAGGACAGTGGGAACCAAGTTAGGAATGAAGGAACATTTGATATACAGGGACACTGAGAGCACCAGGTGCACTGGAATAAAGGGAACATAGGGACTGCACAGTATGATTGCCAGGTGCACGATAGGAACACTAGAACAGAGGGAATACCAGGTACACTGGAAAAGAGGGAATGTCAGGTCCATTAGATCTAGGTACACTGGGAATTGTGACTAGCTACAGCATTATGCTGGGAATCCAGAGACACAGCTTTTTCCTAGATCAGCAGTTTCAACAAAAGTATAGCAGATTGATTATTTTGTATGTTAAACAATTCTCAGGACACATACTCAAAATACCACTATTATATACTATTACATTGTTCTTGTAAATGACTTACGTAATCACAAGCACTCTCTTCAATGAGACGAGAAGTAAATCCGACCACTGAATGAAGTTGGCTGTTGTCATAGAAATGACTTTGTTTCATATCTCTTTGTAATAGAATAAACTGCACCAGTGAGTCTATCAACTTTATTCTATCTGAAGACATTCCTTGAAGTATATAGGTGGAATTGCTTGAATACTTCATCAAATATAGGAAATAAATTACTAAAATAAATTTGTAAGACATGCCATGTACTATTATAAAGCTACCGGCCACTATTATATATAGACTAGTCAGTTACTGACACTACTTAATATTGCTCAGATTTTTAATTGAATAATAAATGAAACGATGCCAATCAATACATCATGTTTTACAAATAGACCATACTTTGCTGATACACTTACTGCCTGCAGGCGAGATAGGAGTCTAATCTGCACACGAACACTGTCTTGGAGCATAGCTTCTTTGGGTCGATCAGAATAGTCCTTCAGCACTTGTGAGCAATCCAGTGGGTTAACTGGAGTGGACATGAGAGAAACGAACAAGAGAAGAAGGCCAGGCTTCATGATTGATGATGATGATGTCTTGATACATGATCTAAATCTACTGCCTTTTTTATGCGGAAACTCTCTTGCAACAAGGACATTTTGCCCACATGAAAAGTTAGTAAAACTATATTTAGATTCACACCACCATAATAGTCCCACAAAATCATCGAGCCGTAGTATCCTGTCATGTTAATGGAGCAGCTACTCACACTCTGACCAGCCAATAATGCAAATTAACTGGTTGAATTAATACGCATTCTTAAATACGTATGTAACAATTGTATTATCCGAAGGAGAATTGTAATGTTTCTCTAATGGCCACTTACAACCTTCAAACAAAGGCTGATGGTCATCCATACCTGTATTACAGTACTAAATTCATACGCACAAATGTTCCATATATTTCGTTGCAAAATCATTGTAGTGTGAATTTTGTCCCTACCAACAGACCAGCTTTCCACTGGTAAAAATTATCAATTTGAACTGTGCTAAATATTAATACATAACATAATGTAAGTCTGCCATTACCCTGCCACCTTGCTCTTACTGCAGATAGTGCAGCTCTAATTGATACTAGTGTTGCTTTCTGTCTTCCCGAGTGTCTGTTGCAGCTACACTAGTTACAGCTCCTCCTCCTCCTGCTGTTCCACATGCTTTGCTCCTGCTGGGTGAAGAAGCTACACACATATTCTTCTTGGTGCTCCGGTCACAGAAATGGTCCTAGTCAAGCCTTTTTTAAAGAAAAAATGTTTGCCTCGAGGAGGCTGGGGCTAGGGAAAATGCAAAGTGACCAAAATAATCTACCAAACCAAATTTTACTCTAATAAGTACCCCTAGTGGACCAATTTTATATAACCTGTTCAGATTCCATTTCCCTGGAAAGTCTCCAATTTTGGAACATTATTGTCCGATATCCCATTAACTTTGTTGTTTGTTCCCGTTTGTGGGGCCAGCCTTCAGCCCAAGAAGAAGAAAGGAGAGAAGAATGAGAATGAAGTGATGAGAAGATTTTGATGTCAACACTATTTTTAGACGTGGGCATTCCAGGCACTTCCTGTCTTACACATAGTAACTTGGTATATTTATAGTTGTGTTTGCGTGGTTTCATCAGTCCGTATTGCGGTCCTGTTCATCCTTGTCTTGTGTGTGCGTATAATTATATAAACTTACCTACCTTGACTCACGCAGCAGCTAGCCACGGACTCTGGCGGCAGTGGACTACCCACACCATTTTCACAAGTTAAGGGAATATTTAATTATTTGGCAAATATTTATTGTTTACTTCATTGGTTTTATCACTGAGCTAATGTATGGTACTGCCCGTATCTCTCAGCTGACTCCACATGCACTATCTATTGCTACTGATAATGTCATTATCATAAGCTATGAATTCACCTTTACTGATGATCTTCTAAGTTCAAGAGATCTTCCGTGAATATTACAGAGATGCTCCCTCCTGCACTTTATCACAAATGAATGTTTGCAGCCTCCATGATAAGACATGCCTGTGAGGCCATCCTAATGAGATGCACAAGAGTTGCAATTGACTGTTAATTGCCATTTATGTGTTTATTGTTTTGAATCTGTTTATGTTCTTGTGTAGTCTTCAGTCTGTGTTGTGTGGATGTGTGTGTGAACTGTCAGAGTGCCATGTGCTCACCCATTGGGCATGCCTACACTCGTTTTTCTATTTGTCTCCCACTAGGCTTGCCTTGGTTATATTATACTGGCCTTGAGCAAGCCCACTTTCAGTTACTACTCAGTTTGTGCACCACTGCACCATTCTGTATCACCTTTTTACTTGAATTAAATTAGTTATTCCTCTAAGCAACCTTCCACCCTAACTCAGGGATTAGGTAGAGGGACTAGTTAAAGTATCAGGAACAGATCAGTGGCCCACAGAAGTAGTAACTCTGGTGGCAGCATACTGAACTTTTCAAGTCCAGGAGCTTCTGAGATAGAGGTGAATTTCCTGGGCTGACTTTGTGCTTCTGAGGCCGGACATTTAAGGGACCGACCTGTAGACTCACATGCCTATATAAGTGGGTATAGACTCATAGGAAATGCATGAACAAATGACAGCAAAGCTAGCCAAAAGTGAAGTAGAAAAAAATTGATTTGGTTCACATCAAATCTTGACATACACAAATTCCATGTTCATAACACATGTAGAGAAATCAACACTGATAGCTACAATATATGCACTGGATGCTAAAGACATACAATTAACACAAGATTAAACAATTAAAATAGAAAACAAATATATTTATTACAAAGTAACCTAAAAGTCTAGAAAAGTTTGCAAAATATTAAAAAAAAATTATTTAATATTGGAGTAATAGTCTTCAGCAAATTTGTAAATGTTGCAAACATCATCTCTTTTGCGATACTTGAACTTCTTAGCCATATTTATGTACACAACCAGAGATACAGAAGCAATGCAGAGGCAGATAATATAATAAGCTGATCTACAACTCAGAGTAGTTGATGCCAGTTGTGGATTAACAAATAAATGGTGCCCGCAGCTAAACAATGATTGAATGCTCTCAGTGCATAGAATGAACCAAACAAGAGTCCTTTCATGTACTCGGGACTCTGGCAGCAGATCATCTCGCAAGACGATGTGTACAGCAACACTTGAAAGACTGCAAACAAAATCTGTTGAAGGCTAGAAACATATTTGGCTTGTAAGGTAAATAAACTTTTGTTGAGTTCATACGTTGAGTTTTTTTCGCAGTATGTATAGAAAAATCCAAGATCCATGCTACTTTCATAGGCAAAAGTGTCATACACTATATAAACCAAAAAGAAGACTACAAGAACACTAATAGAGATTCCTATCTTCTTTAATATATTCGGAGTATACTTAAGTGAGATACGTTTCCCTGCAAAGTGGAAGAGAGGAATGCATATAATTATAGCTAAAGGAACTATCATTCCACCACCAACAAGTAGAACAAGGAAAGGGTTGTCTACATGAAAAGTAATATCAGTATGCATGACATGGTCCTTAAAGGAGAAAGCAGCCACACCTTCCAATAAAAATACTGGACTTATAGAAACCATAACTGCAACCACATTTAGCATTACTTTCACATCTTCAACTTGTTCTGTCGAAAAAGGTCCACCAAATCGGTGCTTGCCAAAATCTAATCGAGTGGGTCGTTCATTGTCACAAACGTAAAGGCACTCCGTCTCATTGGTCGTTTATGAAGAATGGCATAATACAAGACATTGTAAACAAGCTTGTATGGATTTCGCATGCTATTCTCTGACAAGAACCATGTAGAATATTGCTTACTGTAGACTACACAAAGAAGAGCAGAAGTAAGCAGTATTGATATTACAAAAACCACACCTATTGCCACAGCTCTGTATGTAGCAATCGCTATTTTATCTACATTTACATTAAAGACAATTTCATGGCCTGGGATGGAAGTGGCACTAGCTATCAGGAATCCTAAACCATCCACCCAGAAGTAGGCATGAATAAAATAGACAGAATACCGAGTCGGTGCATCTCGAAGTTGATCTGTTCCAAACTGCACCACATTTGATAGAAATAGGATTTGTCCAAGTCTATACAAAATGCAGGATATTACAATGGCAGATACGAGTAGTAAACCACTAGCATTGAAGTGGTATGTATTTAGTGACATACATAAACCTGAGACTAAAAGAATCAAGACAGACAGTAAAAGTATAACCGTACCATATCGCATAAGTCTTATCCGGCTAGATTTTACATCTGCTACAAAACCAGCCACAGGTGTTAACATGAAAATGAGGGATGAAATTATAGAAATCCATAATGCATCATCTATATATGCCATTTGAATATACCTGGTAGGTCTGATAAATAGATTGTATACTAAACCAGTAGAAAATTGCCACAATATCACTATGAGAACTGATTTGTACTTCAAAATGCTACGAATTCTCAGAAAACACATTCTCAAAGAACACAACTTCTCTTCTTCAAATTTATTTAATAAAGGTATTGCTGTTTCCTCACTGGGTGAAGAGTGAGGACTGATGGAAGCCATTGGAAACTAGGTTAAAAAAGAGGCTATCAAAATGGAGATAGAAATTCATTCATAGTACTTCCAGCTAATTTTGTTAGACCTTTAAAGTAGTTTCTTTTGAACCCAACAACTGAAACTACTTCAAAAGACCATAAAATAAACTACATGTGGAAACAGACTGTCAGATGTACACCAGTAATATGTAATTACAACAACTTGCGACAACAGAGAGTGATGGACACATATAGGCCGTTGAAAGTGCATGTCATGTATGTAGCTATGAGTATATGTGTTTACAACAGCAGGAATAGCTATGAAACACTAGATATATAACAGAGCCATTCAGACAATATCACTACCACTACTTTTTATGTCTTATATCATACCAAACAAAATAAAAAAATAAGTGGAAGCCATTAAAATCAGAACAACAAATAAATGATAGTTGAATCATCAAAACGTTTAAACACTACAAAAGGAAAAAAATGGCATGAACTTGAATCCCGATGCTAAAAGTTTGACATTTTCAGTATTTCATACATTCCAGGCTCAAGAGATAGACTATTTTCCTATCATATTATACTTCTGATAGTACCTGAAATGTCTTACTGTCTGATTGCCTTCTGTTCATCATGTTAGGAAGTGATGAGTGCTTAGCATTTGCATACAATTTAAGATGAGTAGTATTATAACAAATGCTCTGAAAACAACTAAGATGATATAAAAATTGTACCAAACTTAAGAACTGAGTCTAAGTTTGGTGTCTCATTCGGTACCTGAATTAAGCACTGGTAAAGTTAGTCAGCTTTCTACCTTATTAATATTCTTAATATTTTAGAATAGTTATGGCTACACTTTTACTTTAAAACTCATGTTTAATATAGCACACAATACATGTTAAAATTATCCCGTCGGCTATCTTTCAGCAGAGTCATTAGCTAATACTATCACTAGCTGGAAGACTAGCTAAATATAGTGACTAGCTACCTGTATTGTATCTTGCTGATTTTCTACTTCTCAATCTTTCACTTTTAATAAATCATCATCAAATTTTATAATCGAATGAATGAACAGAAATGTAATAGCTTATACAAAGACCGAATTAACATTGTCGTTGCAACTCAGATATATTCTAACAAGAAGTAGAAAAAACTAATAATGATACAATAACCCACAATACAAAGATAAAACACAATTAGCGGTTCAAGTTATTACAACCTGAATAGACAAAATATAAAAATAAAAGAAGCTAGTTCAGCAAGGGCAGTAAGTCTGTTAGAATGCTTCCAATTATTTTACAAGCTCCAAGGCTTGCATTGTTTCCAGTACTTCTTGATACAGATGCTCTTCTTGAAAATGTTGCACTGTAGCTATAAGGACATTTTACTTGACTATCTTACAGGTGATCCCAGAAAGTAATATCAATTCTTACAAACAAAAATGGAGCTTTCTATCAGGTAGTATTTACACCTATTTTTTGGGAAACAATACTGGAACTATGCATTTTGTATAGAAAGTTCCTGGGTCTCTAGAAGCTGGTGGTTTTTGTCAGAGTTGGTGGGTGTTTGACATCATCAGACCACAACCTCCTGTATTATACTTGTGCCATGCAAAAATTATGTTCTCTAAATTTTGTAAAATTGTACTCATAGTAAATCCGTTTACATTACAATATTTTTTGTTACGCTGGCAGGAGATGCTTTTTCATCTAATGACTGGAGAAGCAGATGTGTATGAAAGAGTTGAGTTGTTACTTGTTGTGGAACCAGGTGATTCTAATATCCTCATAAAGTTACACGAGGCTAAGCAATTAAAACGTTATTCAAATTATGATAGTTTTTTTTTTCAGTGAAGCAGAATAATTCTGAATGAGCCGTTGGAGTTGCTATGGATGACTGTAGGCACTGTGAGATTTACACATCTAGCCTAAGCCATCAGTGGCTGTGATTTCATAACAAGTTCAGTTGTTTCCTAATTAGAGGGATTCCTTTGGTCTATTACTCAAGCCTCTTATGCATCAATGATAAACCAGTAACAAATTACAACTTATTCGTGATTTCATTACATGAATCTGTGTACATCAATGGTTGCATTCCATCATATCTAATAGTCACCTGGCCTCAAATAGTTTGAAGTACTCATTTTATCTTAAGTTTATACCAAAACTTTAGTGTTGTTTAGAGATTAAAGACTTTCTTAGTTTTAGTTATTCTCTTCAAAAAATATCTTGAATGCTTAGTTTTAGATTTTCCCCCCAAATTCTCTCTGAAGATTTAGTTAGTTTTTAGTTTTTCTTCAATATCAAGTGGAAGATTTAGTGACTTTGTTTTGGTTAATTTGTGAAGTCTCTCAGATTCTGCAATAATGAGACTCCTTACAGAAAGTAGTACAGGTAGCTAGTTTTCCCAAATAACTTCAAAAATAACATATTTCTATGAAATCTTAGGTATTATAAACAAAGTATAATTTTTTATATAGTTTAGAGAATAATTACTTGATGGCAATTTATGTCTTCATTTAATAATGACATAATTCAAGGTGAATTATTTACAATAATAATTGCTTAGTCTTAGTTTTTGTCATCCAGTCTACTAGTAATTTTAGTTATCGAATTTACTGTCTTCTAAAACACTTAGTTTTAGTTTTTTTCACGTTCTCTACAGCGTAGTTTTAGTTAGCTATTCTTACCAAAAGTAAAATACTAATGGATTTTGGTTTTAGTTTTAGTTAACTAAAACAACACTACAAAACTTGACTTGCCTTGGTTCACCTGGGTCTTTTCTGACTTAATAGAACAGCGTGTGTACTTGAAGAAGAAAACTTTTAGACTTAGTGATGTTAATACTATCTGAACACTTCTCTTTCTTATCATTTTCTCTTGCACTGTGCTGCACTGCCAGACTGGACAGGAATAAAAAGTGACTATTGTGTTGTATGGAATTGAAGTTTCAAGTTAGAGATATGGACAATTGTCAATATTTTAGCTATCCCACAAACAATTAACTAATTTTGCAAGTTAAAGGATGCAGTGCCCCTCATCTCTGTCCTTTCTGTGTATTTTCTTCTTTTTCTTCTACCCATGATTTGTGATGGATTATGGTTAGCTAGCACGCTTTCCCAACTGAGTTCAGCGAATGAATGATACAGAAACCCTAGAGCCTAGGTAATGGGACAGAAAAAAAAAAAAAAAAAAGAAAGAAAGAAGCAGATACATTATGTCAATAAGGCACTCTTTAGTGCTAGGTTTGGACGGTACAAAGTGTCTGCCGTGTGGAGATGACAGTTAGGATCCGAGCTTGACGTGGTACTTTTCTTCTCTCTCACCATAATAGTCCCACAAAATCATCGAGCCGTAGTATCCTGTCATGTTAATAGAGCAGCTACTCACACTCTGACCAGCCAATAATGAAAATTAACTGGTTGAATTAATACGCATTCTTAAATACGTATGTAACAATTGTATTGTCCGAAGGAGATTTGTAATGTTTGTTCCATATATTTCGTTGCAAAATCATTGTAGTGTGTATTTTGTCCCTACCGCCAGACCAGCTTTCCACTGGTAAAAATTATCAATTTGAACTGTGCTAAAATTAATACATAACATAATGTAAGTCTGCCATTACCCTGTCACCTTGCTCTTACTGCAGCTAGAAGTACTGGAAACAATGCAAGCTTTGTAGCAGCTTGTAAAAGAATTGGAAGCATTCTAGCAGACTTACTGCCCTTGCTGAACTAGTTTTTTTTTATTTTGTCTATTCAGGTTGTAATAACTTGAACCGCTAATTGTGTTTTATCTTTGTATTGTGGGTTATTGTATTGTTATTAGTTTTTCTACTTCTTGTTAAAACATAACCAAATATATCTGAGTTGCAACGACAATGTTTATTCTGTCTTTGTATTATTAGCCATTACATTTCTGTTCATTCATTCGATTATAAAATTTGATGATGATTTATTAAAAGTGAAAGATTGAGAAGTAGAAAATCAGCAAGATACAATACAGGTAGCTAGTCACTATATTTAGCTAGTCTTCCAGCTAGTGACAGCTAGGTAGCTATATCCAAATTAAAAAAAAATCCAATTATGAGTTTTGTTTCCAGTATTTTTTTTGTAGAATAAAAATGTAGTATTAGCTAATGACTCTGCTGAAAGATAGCCAACACTTCTCTTTCTAATCATTTTCTCTTGCACTGTGCTGCACTGCCAGACTGATGACAGGAATAAAAAGTGACTATTGTGTTGTATGGAATTGAAGTTTCAAGTTAGAGACATGGACAATTGTCAATATTTTAGCTATCCCACAAACAATTAACTAATTTTGCAAGTTAAAGGATGCAGTGCCCCTCATCTCTGTCCTTTCTGTGTATTTTCTTCTTTTTTTTCTACCCATGATTTGTGATGGATTATGGTTAGCTAGCACGCTTTCCCAACTGAGTTCAGCGAATGAATGATACAGAAACCCTAGAGTCTAGGTAGCTAATGGGACAGAAAAAAAAAGAAAGAAAGAAAGAAGCAGATACATTATGTCCATAAGGCACTCTTTAGTGCTACGTTTGGACGGTACAAAGTGTGCGCCGTGTGGAGATGACAGTTAGGATCCGAGCTTGACGTGGTACTTTTCTTCTCTCTCTCTTCCCCCTCCCGCTTTTTTTTTTTCATTACTGACACCCAAGCATATTATTATACAGAAGATACTCTTTGGTTAGCAATTTTCAATTGTGCCATGTTTAGGAATCTACTAGGCTGTACTAGGCAACTACTCTAGTAATTGGATGACCTATGTTTGAGACAGCTTTATGACAATAGAAGACTTAATAGCTATCTAACTAATCTCTATCAACTTAATAGTTATAGCTAATCAATGAGACCTATATAATGGTCATGATAGTCATTTTCATGGATTCAGTCAAGCAGCCTGTGGATGAAGGGTCCATTGATTTTTCAATGTTTGTCAAGTGACTTGATCTTATTCATTTTAGTCCTGTTTGTTGTATTTAAAGTTGTGCACACATTCCAACCCAGCTCAAGCTTAGCAGTCAATACATACATAGCTATTTTATATACTAACAGAAGTTAGGGTTGACCAAGTAATTCAAATAAGCCACTAATAACTTACTGCTCACAAAGAAATGAGTTTCCTACGTATCAAGGCTGTGTAATATGACATTCTTGAGATATACTACAACATATGACTGCTTGATACTCATGAAACATGACTGATAATCAGTCACAAATTCAAAGTGACATCCTAGACAGCAATGACATGAATGGAATTAATGCACTCCAAATATACTATTACAAGGACCGTGATGGTCTTCATATTTATAGACACCCGAGTTGACCCAATAGTTAATAGCTTATATCATTATAGACACCCGAGTTGACCCAATAGTTAATAGCTTATATCATTATAGACACCCGAGTTGACTCAATAGTTAATAGCTTATATCATTATAGACAACCGAGTTGACCCAATAGTTAATAGCTTATATCATTATAATGATATATTCTTTAAGACTTTATTTGCCAATAACGTTAATAAAAAAAACACATAACATTTCTCCATAAATGGAAATCTAAACAGGGAAGAAATTATACCAACATAATTATTTCTAGCACATAAAAAGGTTAATCATAAACTAGGTCAGAAATTGGTTTTATTGTCAATAAAAAAAATTGTCCTCAGAAGAAGCTTGTCACAAAGAAAAACGTGGAATATCTGAAATCTAGATTGGCTCAAATATTCCATGACAGCTATTGATATACTCTATTCTCATAGCATTGTTTAGCATGGTCAGATTCACTACCCTCATCTGCCTTTTTGCCTGTCCAGTGGCAATCTTCGTGCTCCACAAGGCACACTCATAGCATTCCTTGATGGTATGTCTGGCCAGTTGTGCGAGACTCCATGTTACATCGTTGACGATGTCCGTGGCCATGTACAGCTTCAACTGTTGTGAGATGTCTTGCAGCTGATGTGTGGAACAGTTGAAGTTGCCATACAAACTGGACAAAGTCTCCTGCAACTAAAATTGATTACAAGTAACTACGGGTCTGCAATGTGTGCGTGAACTTGTGAAATAACACAAATAACATACACAGTACATGATCAATACATTTGACAACCTTGCCTTGTTCTCTAGGCGATTACCCTGTAACTATCTACATTACCAAACCATAAAGAATACACGAACATTATGGAAACTGTGAACTTTGGGAACTGCCAGCAGCAATTGTAATAATGCCATGAGCACATTTTGCTATACTAGAATTTGTGCTGTTCTAATTTCCACTGTCTGTGGATCCAAATATTCTCACTGTCTGTGGATCCAAATATTCTCACTGTCTGTTATTCTCACTGTCTGTGGATCCAAATATTCTCACTGTCTGTGGATCCAAATATTCTCACTGTCTGTGGATCCAAACACTCTCATTGTCTGTGGTTCCAAATATTCTCACTGTCTGTGGATCCAAATATTCTCACTGTCTGTGGATCCAAATATTCTCACTGTCTGTGGATCCAAATATTCTCACTGTCTGTGGATCCAAATATTCTCACTGTCTGTGGATCCAAATATTCTCACTGTCTGTGGATCCAAATATTCTCACTGTCTGTGGATCCAAATATTCTCACTCTCTGTGGATCCAAATATTCTCACTGTCTGTGGTTCCAAATATTCTCACTGTCTGTAGTTCCAAATATTCTCACTGTCTGTGGTTCCAAATATTCTCACTGTCTGTGGTCCATCCCTAAGGACAGTGGGAACCAAGTTAGGAATGAAGGAACATTTGATATACAGGGACACTGAGAGCACCAGGTGCACTGGAATGAAGGGAACATAGGGACTGCACAGTATGATTGCCAGGTGCACGATAGAACACTAGAACAGAGGGAATACCAGGTACACTGGAAAAGAGGGAATGTCAGGTCCTTTAGATCTAGGTACACTGGGAATTGTGACTAGCTACAGCATATGCTGGGAATCCAGAGACACAGCTTTATCCTAGATTAGTAGCTTCAACAAAAGTATAGCAGATTGATTATTTTGTATGTTAAACAATTCTCAGGACACATACTCAAAATACCACTATTATATACTATTACATTGTTCTTGTAAATGACTTACATAATCACAAGCACTCTCTTCAATGAGACGAGAAGTAAATCCGACCACTGAATGAAATTGGCTGTTGTCATAGAAATGACCTTGTTCCATATCTCTTTGTAGTAGAATAAACTGCACCAGTGAGTCTATCAACTTTATTCTATCTGAAGACATTCCTTGAAGTATATAGGTGGAATTGCTTGAATACTTCATCAAATATAGGAAATAAATTACAAAAATAAATTTGTAAGACATGCCATGTACTATTATAAAGCTACCGGCCACTAATTATATATAGACTAGTCAGTTACTGACACTACTTAATATTGCTCAGATTTTTAATTGAATAATAAATGAAACGATGCCAATCAATACATCATGTTTTACAAATAGACCATACTTCGCTGATACACTTACTGCCTGCAGGCGAGATAGGAGTCTAATCTGCACACGAACACTGTCTTGGAGCATAGCTTCTTTGGGTCGATCAGAATAGTCCTTCAGCACTTGTGAGCAATCCAGTGGGTTAACTGGAGTGGACATGAGAGAAACAAACAAGAGAAGAAGGCCAGGCTTCATGATTGATGATGATGATGTCTTGATACATGATCTAAATCTACTGCCTTTTTTATGCGGAAACTCTCTTGCAACAAGGACATTTTGCCCACGTGAAAAGTTAGTAAAACTATATTTAGATTCACACCACCATAATAGTCCCACAAAATCATCGAGCCGTAGTATCCTGTCATGTTAATGGAGCAGCTACTCACACTCTGACCAGCCAATAATGCAAATTAACTGGTTGAATTAATACGCATTCTTAAATACGTATGTAACAATTGTATTATCCGAAGGAGAATTGTAATGTTTCTCTAATGGCCACTTACAACCTTCAAACGAAGGCTGATGGTAATCCATACCTGTATTACAGTGTTAAATTCATATGCACAAATGTTCCATATATTTCGTTGCAAAATAATTGTAGTGTGAATTTTGTCCCTACCAACAGACCAGCTTTCCACTGGTAAAAATTATCAATTTGAACTGTGCTAATATTAATACATAACATAATGTAAGTCTGTCATTACCCTGTCACCTTACTCTTACTGCAGCTAGTGCAGCTCTAATTGATACTAGTGTTGCTTTCTGTCTTCCCGAGTGTCTTGCAGCTACACTAGTGACAGCTCCTCCTCCTCCTGCTGTTCCACATGCTTTGCTCCTGCTGGGTGAAGAAGCTACACACATATTCTCCTTGGTGCTCCGGTCACAGAAATGGTCCTAGTCAAGCCTTTTTTAAAGAAAAAATGTTTGCCTCGAGGAGGCTGGGGCTAGGGAAAATGCAAAGTGAACAAAATAATCTACCAAACCAAGTTTACTCTAATAAGTACCCCTAGTGGACCAATTTTATATAACATGTTCAGAGTCAGAGGAAATGCTGGATGCTTTTCACTCACTCAAAGTTAAGGTTAGTAGCAGTGTTGATTTGTATATTCCTGTGTCACATGATTCATTTGTTTTATACACTGATGCATCTGGAGTAGGGGTAGGGTCTGCTCTATATGTTTACAGAAATGAAGCTGAACTACCAGTTGCATTTTACAGCAGACAACTGCAAGGATCTCAGAGAAGATATTCAGCAACTGAGTTGGAGTGTCTCGCAATCTACCTATCAATTCAACATTTTACTCCACTACTATATGGACGTCATTTCATTGTCAAGACAGATCACAAGGCTCTTGTTTCTATGCTCGAGTCAAAAGTCCTCAACAGAAGACTCTATAATTGGGTGTTGCGACTACAAGAATTTTTATTTTCTGTAATTCATCAACCTAGAGTGGAAAATAAAGTAGCAGATGCCTTGTCAAGACAAGCTTGGGAATCCAATGAGGGTGTCACTTTGTTCTGCTGAGGGCAGCAGAGATGTCAGTGTGTGGGAATGTGGGGATCAGTCCCACACATAAAACTATTTAAATCCATGAGAAACTTATTCTTAATTTGCACTGTGCTACTAGCTGGCAGTTGTGGAACATTCCTATTGGTCATTTGGAAATTGCTCTTGGCAGCTTCCTCAGGGGTATAAATAGCAGCTGCCATAGAGATTGTTTAGATATACCTTAGCAACTATTTTGTGTAAACTTAATAACTTTGTGGTTAGTTATTAAATCATTTGTGGTTCTATGTTATCTTGATGTTATTTAATGTATTATTCTTATTGATATTTAACTAAACTATCTGTTGAAGAATTAGAGACAATTATTAAGTATAACAGGATTTTCTTTTAAAGAAGGATTGGACTAAAACCTTCACATTCTTTCGCTTGCCAATAAAACCACATCCCCGATTTTCAATTGTGTGTCTCGCTCGCTACACTCGCTCGCCAATTATACAGAAAATACTCTTTGGTTAGCAATTTTCAAATTGTGCCACATTTAGGAATCTACTAGGCTGTACTAGGCAACTACTCTAGTAATTGGATGACGACAGCTTTATGACAAATAGAAGACTTAATAGCTATCTAACTAATCTCTATCGACTTAAAAGTTATAGCTAATCAATGAGATCTATATATGGTCATGATAGTCATTTTCATGGATTCAGTCAAGCAGCCTGTGGATGAAGGGTCCATTGATTTTTCAATGTTTGTCAAGTGACTTGATCTTATTCATTTTAGTCCTGTTTGTTGTAGCTAACGTTGTGCACACATTCCAACCAAGCTCAAGCTCAGCAGTCAATACATACATAGCTATTTTATATACTAACAGAAGTTAGGGTTGACCAAGTAATTCAAATAAGCCACTAATAACTTACTGCTCACAAAGAAAGGAGTTTCCTACGTATCAAGGCTGTGTAATATGACATTCTTGAGCTATACTACAACATATGACTGTTTGATACCCATGAAACATGACTGATAATCAGTCACAAATTCAAAATGACATCCTAGACAGCAATGACATGAATTGAATTAATGCACCCAAATATACTATTACAAGGACCGTGATGGTCTTCATATTTATAGACACCCGAGTTGACCCAATAGTTAATAGCTTATATCATTATAGACACCCGAGTTGACCCAATAGTTAATAGCTTATATCATTATAGACACCCGAGTTGACCTAATAGTTAATAGCTTATAATATTATAATGACATATTCTTTAAGACTTTAATTGCCAATAACGTTCATAAAAAAAAACACATAACATTTCTCCATAATGGAAATCTAAACAGGGAAGAAATTATACCAACATAATTATTTCTAGTACATAAAAAGGTTAATCATAAACTAGGTCAGAAATTGATTTTAATGTCAATAAAAAAAATTGTCCTCAGAAGAAGCTTGTCACAAAGAAAAGCATGGAATATCTGAAATCTAGATTGGCTCAAATATTCCATGACAGCTATTGATATACTCTATTCTCATAGCATTGTTTAGCATGGTCAGATTCACTCCCCTCATCTGCCTTCCTGCCTGTCCAGTGGCAATCTTTGTGCTCCACAAGGCACACTCATAGCATTCCTTGATGGTATGTCTGGCCAGTCGTGCGAGACTCCATGTTACATCATTGACGCTGTCCGTGGCCATGTACAGCTTCAACTGTTGTGAGATGTCTTGCAGCTGATGTGTGGAACAGTTGAAGTTGCCATACAAACTGGACAAATTCTCCTGCAACTAAAATTGATTACAAGTAACTACGGGTCTGCAATGTGTGCGTGAACTTGCGAAATAACACAAATGACATACGCAGTACATGATTAAATACACTTGATAACCTTGCCTTGTTCTCTAGGCGATTACCCTGTAACTATCTACATTACCAAACCATAAAGAATACCAGGAACATTATGGAAACTGTGAACCTTGGGAACTGCCAGCAGCAATTGTAATAATGCCATGAGCACATTTTGCTATACTAGAATTTGTGCTGTTCTAATTTCCACTGTCTGTGGATCCAAATATTCTCACTGTCTGTGGTTCCAAATATTCTCACTGTCTGTGGATCCAAATATTCTCACTGTCTTTAGTTCCAAATATTCTCACTGTCTGTGGATCCAAATATTCTCACTGTCTTTAGTTCCAAATATTCTCACTGTCTGTGGATCCAAATATTCTCACTGTCTGTGGGAGTTCCAAATATTCTCACTGTCTGTAGTTCCAAATATTCTCACTGCCTGTAGTTCCAAATATTCTCACTGTCTGTAGTTCCAAATATTCTCACTGTCTGTGGTTCCAAATATTCTCACTGTCTGTGGTTCCAAATATTCTCATTGTCTGTGGTTCATTCCTGAGGACAGTGGGAACCAAGTTAGGAATGAAGGAAACATGGGCACACAGGGACACTGAGAGCACCAGGTGCACTGGGATGAAGGGAACACTGGGGACTGTACAGAATGATTACCTGGTGCACGATAGGAACACTAGAACAGAGGGAATACCAGGTACACTAGAAAAGAGGCAGCGTCAGGTCCAGTAGATCTAGCTAGGTACACTGGGAATTGTGACTAGCTACAGCATATGCTGGGAATCCAGAGACACAGCTTTTTCCTAGATCAGCAGCTTCAATAAAGTATAGCAGATTTATTATCTTGTATGTTAAACAATTCTCAGGACACATACTCAAAATACCACTATTATATACTATTACATTATTCTTGTAAATGACTTACGTAATCACAAGCACTCTCTTCAATGAGACGAGAAGTAAATCCGACCACTGAATGAAGTTGGCTGTTGTCATAGAAATGACTTTGTTCCATATCTCTTTGTAATAGAATAAACTGCACCAGTGAGTCTATCAACTTTATTCTATCTGAAGACATTCCTTGAAGTATATAGGTGGAATTGCTTGAATACTTCATCAAATATAGGAAATAAATTACAAAAATAAATTTGTAAGACATGCCATGTACTATTATAAAGCTACCGGCCACTAATTATAGACTAGTCAGTTACTGACACTACTTAATTTTCAATTGAAATGAAACGATGCCAATCAATACATCATGTTTTACAAATAGACCATACTTCGCTGATACACTTACTGCCTGCAGGCGAGATAGGAGTCTAATCTGCACACGAACACTGTCTTGGAGCATAGCTTCTTTGGGTCGATCAGAATAGTCCTTCAGCACTTGTGAGCAATCCAGTGGGTTAACTGGAATGGACATGAGAAAAACGAACAAGAGAAGAAGGCCAGGCTTCATGATTGATGATGAGGATGTCTTGATACATAATCTAAATCTACTACCTTTTTTATGCGGAAACTCTCTTGCAACAAGGAAACTTTGCCCACGTGAAAAATTAGTAAAACTATATTTAGATTCACACCACCATAATAGTCCCACAAAATCATCGAGCCGTAGTATCCTGTCATGTTAATGGAGCAGCTACTCACACTCTGACCAGCCAATAATGCAAAGTAACTGGTTGAATTAATACGCATTCTTAAATACGTATGTAACAATTGTATTATCCGAAGGAGAATTATAATGTTTCTCTAATGGCCACTGACAACCTTCAAACAAAGGCTGATGGTCATCCGTACCTGTATTACAGTACTAAATTCATGTGCACAAATGTTCCATATATTTCGTTGCAAAATCATTGTAGTGTGAATTTTGTCCCTACCGCCAGACCAGCTTTCCACTGGTAAAAATTATCAATTTGAACTGTGCTAAAATTAATACATTGCATCAAGAAGTACTGGAAACAATTCAAGCTTTGTAGCTTGTAAAAGAATTGGAAGCATTCTAACAGACTTACTGCCCTTGCTGAACTAGCTTTTTTTTTATTTTGTCTATTCAGGTTGTAATAACTTGAACCGCTAATTGTGTTTTATCTTTGTATTGTGGGTTATTGTATTATTCGTTTTTCTACTTCTTGTTAAAACATAACCAAATATATCTGAGTTGCAACGACAATGTTCATTCTGTCTTTGTATTAGCCATTACATTTCTGTTCATTCATTCGATTATAAAATTTGATGATGATTTATTAAAAGTGAAAGATTGAGAAGTAGAAAATCAGCAAGATACAATACAGGTAGCTAGTCACTATATTTAGCTAGTCTTCCAGCTAGTGATAGCTAGGTAGCTATATCCAAATTAAAAAAAAATCGAATTATTTATTTTGTTTCCAGTAATTTTTTTTTGTAGAATAGAAATGTAGTATTAGCTAATGACTCTGCTGATAGATAGCCAACACTTCTCTTTCTAATCATTTTCTCTTGCACTGTGCTGCACTGCCAGACTGATGACAGGAATAAAAAGTGACTATTGTGTTGTATGGAATTGAAGTTTCAAGTTAGAGATATGGACAATTGTCAATATTGTAGCTATCCCACAAACAATTAACTAATTTTGCAAGTTAAAGGATGCAGTGCCCCTCATCTCTGTCCTTTCTGTGTATTTTCTTCTTTTTCTTCTACCCATGATTTGTGATAGATTATGGTTAGCTAACACGCTTTCCCAACTGAGTTCAGCGAATGAATGATACAGAAACCCTAGAGCCTAGGTAATGGGACAGAAAAAAAAAAGAAAGAAAGAAAGAAAGAAGCAGATACATTATGTCAATAAGGCACTCTTTAGTGCTAGGTTTGGACGGTACAAAGTGTGCGCCGTGTGGAGATGACAGTTAGGATTCGAGCTTGACGTGGTACTTTTCTTCTCTCTCTCTTCCCCCTCCCGCTTTTTTTTCATTACTGACACCCAAGCATATTATTATACAGAAGATACTCTTTGGTTAGCAATTTTCAATTGTGCCATGTTTAGGAATCTACTAGGCTGTACTAGGCAACTACTCTAGTAATTGGATGACCTATGTTTGAGACAGCTTTATGACAATAGAAGACTTAATAGCTATCTAACTAATCTCTATCAACTTAAAAGTTATAGCTAATCAATGAGACCTATATAATGGTCATGATAGTCATTTTCATGGATTCAGTCAAGCAGCCTGTGGATGAAGGGTCCATTGATTTTTCAATGTTTGTCAAGTGACTTGATCTTATTCATTTTAGTCCTGTTTGTTGTAGTTAACGTTGTGCACACATTCCAACCAAGCTCAAGCTCAGCAGTCAATACATACATAGCTATTTTATATACTAACAGAAGTTAGGGTTGACCAAGTAATTCAAATAAGCCACTAATAACTTACTGCTCACAAAGAAAGGAGTTTCCTACGTATCAAGGCTGTGTAATATGACATTCTTGAGCTATACTACAACATATGACTGTTTGATACTCATGAAACATGACTGATAATCAGTCACAAATTCAAAATGACATCCTAGACAGCAATGACATGAATGGAATTAATGCACTCCAAATATACTATTACAAGGACCGTGATGGTCTTCATATTTATAGACACCCGAGTTGACCCAATAGTTAATAGCTTATATCATTATAGACACCCGAGTTGACCCAATAGTTAATAGCTTATATCATTATAGACACCCGAGTTGACCCAATAGTTAATAGCTTATATCATTATAGACAACCGAGTTGACCCAATAGTTAATAGCTTATATCATTATAATGATATATTCTTTAAGACTTTATTTGCCAATAACGTTCATAAAAAAACACATAACATTTCTCCATAAATGGAAATCTAAACAGGGAAGAAATTATACCAACATAATTATTTCTAGTACATAAAAAGGTTAATCATATACTAGGTCAGAAATTGGTTTTAATGTCAATAAAAAAAATTGTCCTCAGAAGAAGCTTGCCACAAAGAAAAGCATGGAATATCTGAAATCTAAATTGGCTCAAATATTCCATGACAGCCATTGTTATACTCTATTCTCATAGCATTGTTTAGCATGGTCAGATTCACTCCCCTCATCTGCCTTCCTGCCTGTCCAGTGGCAATCTTTGTTCTCCACAAGGCACACTCATAGCATTCCTTGATGGTATATCTGGCTAATCGTGCGAGACTCCATGTTACGTCATTGACGCTGTCCGTGGCCATGTACAGCTTCAACTGTTGTGAGATGTCTTGCAGCTGATGTGTGGAACAGTTGAAATTGCCATACAAACTGGACAAATTCTCCTGCAACTAAAATTGATTACAAGTAACTACGGGTCTGCAATGTGTGCGTGAACTTGTGAAATAACACAAATAACATACACAGTACATGATAAATACATTTGATAACCTTGCCTTGTTCTCTAGGCGATTACCCTGTAACTATCTACATTACCAAACCATAAAGAATACCAGGAACATTATGGAAACTGTGAACTTTGGGAACTGCCAGCAGCAATTGTAATGATGCCATGAGCACATATTGCTATACTAGAATTTGTGCTGTTCTAATTTCCACTGTCTGTGGATCCAAATATTCTCACTGTCTGTGGATCCAAATATTCTCACTGTCTGTGGATCCAAATATTCTCATTGTCTGTGGTTCCAAATATTCTCATTGTCTGTAGTTCCAAATATTCTCATTGTCTGTGGTTCCAAATATTCTCACTGTCTGTAGTTCCAAATATTCTCACTGTCTGCGGTTCCAAATATTCTCACCGTCTGTGGTCCATCCGTGAGGACAGTGGGAACCAAGTTAAGAATGAAGGGAACATGGGCACACAGGGACACTGAGAGCACCAGGTGCACTGGAATGAAGGGAACACTAGGGACTGCACAGTATGATTGCCAGGTGCACGATAGGAACACTAGAACAGAGGGAATACCAGGTACACTAGAAAAGAGGCAGTGTCAGGTCCACTAGATCTAGCTAGGTACACTGGGAATTGTGACTAGCTACAGCATATACTGGGAATCCAGAGACACAGCTTTTTCCTAGATCAGCAGCTTCAATAAAGTATAGCAGATTGATTATTTTGTATGTTAAACAATTCTCAGGACAAATACTCAAAATACCACTATTATATACTATTACATTGTTCTTGTAAATGACTGACGTAATCACAAGCACTCTCTTCGATGAGACGAGAAGTAAATCCGACCACTGAATGAAATTGGCTGTTGTCATAGAAATGACCTTGTTCCATATCTCTTTGTAATAGAATAAACTGCACCAGTGAGTCTATCAACTTTATTCTATCTGAAGACATTCCTTGAAGTATATAGGTTGAATTGCTTGAATACTTCATCAAATATAGGAAATAAATTACAAAAATAAATTTGTAAGACATGCCATGTACTATTATAAAGCTACCGGCCACTATTATATATAGACTAGTCAGTTACTGACACTACTTAATATTGCTCAGATTTTTAATTGAATAATAAATGAAACGATGCCAATCAATACATCATGTTTTACAAATAGACCATACTTCGCTGATACACTTACTGCCTGCAGGCGAGATAGGAGTCTAATCTGCACACGAACACTGTCTTGGAGCATAGCTTCTTTGGGTCGATCAGAATAGTCCTTCAGCACTTGTGAGCAATCCAGTGGGTTAACTGGAGTGGACATGAGAGAAACGAACAAGAGAAGAAGGCCAGGCTTCATGATTGATGATGATGATGTCTTGATACATAATCTAAATCTACTACCTTTTTTATGCGGAAACTCTCTTGCAACAAGGAAACTTTGCCCCCGTGAAAAGTTAGTAAAACTATATTTAGATTCACACCACCATAATAGTCCCACAAAATCATCGAGCCGTAGTATCCTGTCATGTTAATGGAGCAGCTACTCACACTCTGACCAGCCAATAATCCAAATTAACTGGTTGAATTAATACGCATTCTTAAATACGTATGTAACAATTGTATTATCCGAAGGAGAATTGTAATGTTTCTCTAATGGCCACTGACAACCTTCAAACAAAGGCTGATGGTCATCCATACCTGTATTACAGTACTAAATTCATGTGCACAAATGTTCCATATATTTCGTTGCAAAATAATTGTAGTGTGAATTTTGTCCCTACCGCCAGACCAGCTTTCCACTGGTAAAAATTATCAATTTGAACTGTGCTAAAATTAATACATAACATAATGTAAGTCTGCCATTACCCTGCCACCTTACTCTTATATCTGCATCAAGAAGTACTGGAAACAATGCAAGCATTGTAGCAGCTTGTAAAAGAATTGGAAGCATTCTAACAGACTTACTGCCCTGCTGAACTAGCTTTTTTTTATTTTGTCTATTCAGGTTGTAATAACTTGAACCACTAATTGTGTTTTATCTTTGTATTGTGGGTTATTGTATTGTTATTAGTTTTTCTACTTCTTGTTAAAACATAACCAAATATATCTGAGTTGCAACGACAATGTTCATTCTGTCTTTGTATTAGCCATTACATTTCTGTTCGTTCATTCGATTATAAAATTTGATGATGATTTATTAAAAGTGAAAGATTGAGAAGTAGAAAATCAGCAAGATACAATACAGGTAGCTAGTCACTTCCAGCTAGTGATTGCTCAAATTTAAAAAAAAAATCCAATTATGTATTTAGTTTCCAGTAATTTATTTTGTAGAATAGAAATGTAGTATTAGCTAATGACTCTGCTGAAAGATAGCCAACACTTCTCTTTCTAATCATTTTCTCTTGCACTGTGCTGCACTGCCAGACTGATGACAGGAATAAAAAGTGACTATTGTGTTGTATGGAATTGAAGCTTCAAGTTAGAGATATGGACAATTGTCGTCAATATTTTAGCTATCCCACAAACAATTAACTAATTTTGCAAGTTAAAGGATGCAGTGCCCCTCATCTCTGTCCTTTCTGTGTATTTTCTTCTTCTTCTTCTACCCATGATTTGTGATGGATTATGGTTAGCTAACACGCTTTCCCAACTGAGTTCAGCGAATAAATGATACAGAAACCCTAGAGCCTAGATAATGGGACCGAAAAAAACAAAGAAAGAAAGAAAGAAGCAGATACATTATGTCAATAAGGCACTCTTTAGTGCTAGGTTTGTACGGTACTAAGTATGCGCCGTGTGGAGATGACAGTTAGGATTTGAGTAAATTTGTAATTTTTTACGACGTTTCGACCAAGTTTGCTGGTCTTCTTCAGGTACAAGAAAAAACAAAAAAGTGAAATGAGTGGTTGAGTGACTCAGTAAAATAGGTGACTGGTTTGGCCCCAATCCTTTAGACTGCCAATCAACTTTTTTTAGCACCCCTAGCCAAACCAGTCACCTATTTTACTGAGTCACTCAACCACTCATTTCACTTTTTTGTTTTTTCTTGTACCTGAAGAAGACCAGCAAACTTGGTCGAAACATCGTAAAAAATTAAAAGTTTACTTGACGTGTGTAGTCCAAAATTAAACAGCTAATCAACAGAATTACCTAATCACGTCACTATGACTCTCAAGAACTACATTATATGACTGTTTGATACTCATGAAACATGACTGATAATCAGTCACAAATTCAAAATGACATCCTAGACAGCAATGACATAAATGGAATTAATGCACTCCAAATATACTATTACAAGGACCGTGATGGTCTTCATATTTATAGACACCCGAGTTGACCCAATAGTTAATAGCTTATATCATTATAGACACCCGAGTTGACCCAATAGTTAATAGCTTATATCATTATAGACACCCGAGTTGACCCTATAGTTAATAGCTTATATCATTATAATGACATATTCTTTAAGACTTTATTTGCCAATAACGTTCATAAAAAAAACACATAACATTTCTCCATAAATGGAAATCTAAACAGGGAAGAAATTATACAAACATAATTATTTCTAGTACATAAAAAGGTTAATCATATACTAGGTCAGAAATTGGTTTTAATGTCAATAAAAAAAATTGTCCTCAGAAGAAGCTTGCCACAAAGTAAAGCATGGAATATCTGAAATCTAGATTGGCTCAAATATTCCATGACAGCCATTGTTATACTCTATTCTCATAGCATTGTTTAGCATGGTCAGATTCACTCCCCTCATCTGCCTTCCTGCCTGTCCAGTGGCAATCTTTGTGCTCCACAAGGTACACTCATAGCATTCCTTGATGGTATGTCTGGCCAGTCGTGCGAGACTCCATGTTACATCATTGACGCTGTCCGTGGCCATGTACAGCTTCAACTGTTGTGAGATGTCTTGCAGCTGATGTGTGGAACAGTTGAAGTTGCCATACAAACTGGACAAAGTCTCCTGCAACTAAAATTGATTACAAGTAACTACGGGTCTGCAATGTGTGCGTGAACTTGCGAAATATCACAAATAATATACACAGTACATGATAAATACATTTGATAACCTTGCATTGTTCTCTAGGCGATTACCCTGTAACTATCTACATTACCAAACCATAAAGAATACCAGGAACATTAAGGAAACTGTGAACTTTGGGAACTTCCAGCAGCAATTGTAATAATACCATGAGCACATTTTGTTATACTAGAATTTGTGCTGTTCTAATTTCCACTGTCTGTGGATCCAAATATTCTCACTGTCTGTGGATTCAAATATTCTCACTGTCTGTGGTTCCAAATATTCTCACTGTCTGTGGATTCAAATATTCTCACTGTCTGTGGTTCCAAATATTCTCACTGTCTGTGGATTCAAATATTCTCACTGTCTGTGGATTCAAATATTCTCACTGTCTGTGGTTCCAAATATTCTCACTGTCTGTGGATCCAAATATTCTCACTGTCTGTGGATTCAAATATTCTCACTGTCTGTGGATCCAAATATTCTCACTGTCTGTGGATCCAAATATTCTCACTGTCTGTGGATTCAAATATTCTCACTGTCTGTGGATCCAAATATTCTCACTGTCTGTGGTTCAATATATTCTCACCGTCTGTGGTCCATCCCTGAGGACAGTGGGAACCAAGTTAAGAATGAAGGGAACATGGGCACACAGGGACACTGAGAGCACCAGGTGCACTGGAATGAAGGGAACACTAGGGACTGCACAGTATGATTGCCAGGTGCACGATAGGAACACTAGAACAGAGGGAATACCAGGTACACTAGAAAAGAGGCAGTGTCAGGTCCACTAGATCTAGCTAGGTACACTGGGAATTGTGACTAGCTACAGCATATGCTGGGAATCCAGAGACACAGCTTTTTCCTAGATCAGCAGCTTCAATAAAGTATAGCAAATTTATTATCATGTATGTTAAACAATTCTCAGGACACATACTCAAAATACCACTATTATATACTATTACATTGTTCTTGTAAATGACTTACGTAATCACAAGCACTCTCTTCAATGAGACGAGAAGTAAATCCGACCACTGAATGGAGTTGGCTGTTGTCATAGAAATGACCTTGTTCCATATCTCTTTGTAATAGAATAAACTGCACCAGTGAGTCTATCAACTTTATTCTATCTGAAGACATTCCTTGAAGTATATAGGTGGAATTGCTTGAATACTTCATCAAATATAGGAAATAAATTACAAAAATAAATTTGTAAGACATGCCATGTACTATTATAAAGCTACCGGCCACTATTATATATAGACTAGTCAGTTACTGACACTACTTAATATTGCTCAGATTTTTAATTGAATAATAAATGAAACGATGCCAATCAATACATCATGTTTTACAAATAGACCATACTTCGCTGATACACTTACTGCCTGCAGGCGAGATAGGAGTCTAATCTGCACGCGAACACTGTCTTGGAGCATAGCTTCTTTGGGTCGATCAGAATAGTCCTTCAGCACTTGTGAGCAATCCAGTGGGTTAACTGGAGTGGACATGAGAGAAACGAACAAGAGAAGAAGGCCAGGCTTCATGATTGATAATTATGATGATGTATTGATACATAATCTAAATCTACTGCCTTTTTTATGCGGAAACCCTCTTGCAACAAGGAAATTTTGCCCCCGTGAAAAGTTAGTAAAACTATATTTAGATTCACACCACCATAATAGTCCCACAAAATCATCAAGCCGTAGTATCCTGTCATGTTAATGGAGCAGCTACTCACACTCTGACCAGCCAATAATGCAAATTAACTGGTTGAATTAATACGCATTCTTAAATACGTATGTAACAATTGTATTATCCGAAGGAGAATTGTAATGTTTCTCTAATGGCCACTGACAACCTTCAAACAAAGGCTGATGGTAATCCATACCTGTATTACAGTACTAAATTCATGTGCACAAATGTTCCATATATTTCATTGCAAAATCATTGTAGTGTGAATTTTGTCCCTACCGCCAGACCAGCTTTCCACTGGTAAAAATTATCAATTTGAACTGTGCTAAAATTAATACAAAACATAATGTAAGTCTGCCATTACCCTGCCACCTTACTCTTACTGCAGTTAGTGCAGCTCTAATTGATACTGGTGTTGCTTTCTGTCTTCCCGAGTGTCTGTTGCAGCTACACTAGTTACAGCTCCTCCTCCTCCTGCTGTTCCACATGCTTTGCTCCTGCTGGGTGAAGAAACTACATACATATTCTTCTTGGTGCTCCGGTCACAGAAATGGTCCTAGTCAAGCCTTTTTTAAAGAAAAAATGTTTGCCTCGAGGAGGCTGGGGCTAGGGAAAATGCAAAGTGACCAAAATAATCTACCAAACCAAGTTTACTCTAATAAGTACTGGACCAATTTTATATAACATGTTCAGACTCCATTTCCCTGGAAAGTCTCCAATTTTGGAACATTATTGTCGGATATCCCATTAACTTTGTTGTTTTATCCCGTTTGTTGGGCCAGCCTTCAGCCCAAGAAGAAGAAATGAGAGAAGAATGAGAATGAAGTGATAAGAAGATTTTGATGTCAACACTAATTTTAGACGTGGGCATTCCAGGCACTTCCTGTCTTGCACGTGGTAACTTGGTATATTTATAGTTGTGTTTGCGTGGTTTCATCAGTCTGTATTGCGGTCCTGTTCATTCTTGTCTTGTGTGTGCGTATAATTATATAAACTTACCTGCCTTGACTCACGCAGCGGCTAGCCATGGACTCTGGCGGCAGTGGACTACCCACACCATTTTCACAAGTTAAGGGAATATTTAATTATTTGGCAAATATTTATTGTTTACTTCATTGGTTTTATCACTGAGCATGTATGGTACTGCCCGTATCTATCAGCTGACTCCACATGCACTATCTATTGCTACTGATGATGTCATTATCATAAGCTATGGATTCACCTTTACTGATGATCTTCTAAGTTCAAGAGATCTTCCGTGAATATTACAGAGATGCTCCCTCCTGCACTCTATCACAAATGAATGTTTTCAGCCTCTATGATAAGACATGCCTGTGGAGGCCATCCTAATGAGATGCACAGGAGTTGCAATTGACAGTTAATTGCCATTTATGTGTCTATTGTTTTGAATCTGTTTTATGTTCTTGTGTAGTCTTCAGTCTGTGTTGTGTGGATGTGTGTGTGAACTGTCAGAGTGCCATGTGCTCACCCATTGGGCATGCCTACACTGGTTTTTCTATTTGTCTCCCACTGGGCTTGCCTTGGTTATATATATACTGGCCTTGAGCAAGCCCACTTTCAGTTACTACTCAGTTTGTGCACCACTGCACCATTCTGTATCACCTTTTTACTTGAAATAAATTAGTTATTCCTCTAAGCAACCTTCCACCCTAACTCGGGGATTAGGTAGAGGGACTAGTTAAAGTATCAGGAACAGATCAGTGGCCACTCAGAAGTAGTAACTCTGGTGGCAGCATACTGAACTTTTCAAGTCCAGGAGCTTCTGAGATAGAGGTGAATTTCCTGGGCTGACTTTGTGCTTCTGAGGCCGGGCATTTAAGGGACCGACTTGTAGACCCACATGCCTATATAAGTGGGTATAGATTTATAGGAAATCGCATGAACAAATGACAGCAAAGCTAGCCAAAAGTGAAGTAGAAAAAAAATTGATTTGGTTCACATGACATCTTGACATACACAAATTCCATGTTCATAACACATGTAGAGAAATCAACACTGATAGCTACAATATATGCACTGGATGCTAAAGACATACAATAGTAAATATTTAACACAAGATTAAAAAATAATTAAAATAGAAAACAAACATAGTTATTACAAAGTAACCTAAAAGAAAAGTTTGCAAAATATTTTTAAAAAATTATTTAATATTGGAGTAATAGTCTTCAGCAAATTTGTAAATGTTGCAAACATCATCTCTTTTGCGATACTTGAACTTCTTAGCCATATTTATGTACACAACCAGAGACACAGAAGCAATGCAGAGGCAGATAATATAATAAGCTGATCTACAACTCAGAGTAGTTGAATGCCAGTTGTGGATTAACAAATTAATGGTGCCTGCAGCTAAACAATGATTGAATGCTCTCAGTGCATATAATGAACCAAACAAGAGTCCTTTCATGTACTCAGGACTCTGGCAGCAGATCATCTCGCAAGACGATGTGTACAGCAACACTTGAAAGACTGCAAACAAAATCTGTTGAAGGCTAGAAACATATTTGGCTTGTAAGGTAAATAAACTTTTGTTGAGTTCATACGTTGAGTTTTTTTCGCAGTATGTATAGAAAAATCCAAGATCCATGCTACTTTCATAGGCAAAAGTGTCATACACTATATAAACCAAACAGAAGACTAAAAGAACACTATATAGAAATCCATAATGCGTCATCTATATATGCCATTTGAATATACCTGGTAGGTCTGATAAGTAGATTGTATACTAAACCAGTAGAAAATTGCCACAATATCACTATGAGAACTGATTTGTACTTCAAAATGCTACGAATTCTCAGAAAACACATTCTCAAACAACACAACTTCTCTTCTTCAAATTTATTTAATAAAGGTATTGCTGTTTCCTCACTGGGTGAAGAGTGAGCACTGATGGAAGCCATTGGAAACTAGGTTCAAAAAGAGGCTATCAAAATGGAGAAAGAAATTCATTCATAGTACTTCCAGCTAATTTTGTTAGACCTTTAAAGTTTCTTTCGAACCCAACAACTGAAACTACTTCAAAAGACCATAAAATAAACTACATATGGAAATAGACGGTCACATGTACACTAGTAATTACAACAACTTGCGACAACAGAGAGTGATGGACACATATAGGCCGTTGAAAGTGCATGTGTATGTATGAGCATATGTGTCTACAACAGGAATAGCTATGAAACACTACATATATAACAGAGCCATTCAGACAATATCACTACCACTACTTTTTATGTCTTATATCAAAATAAACAAATAAATAGAAGCCATTAGATCAGAACAACAAATAAATGACAGTTGAATCATCAAAACGTTTAAACACTACAAAAGGAAAAAATGGCATGACTGAATCTCGAAGCTAAAATTTGACATTTTCAGTATTTCATACATTCCAGGCTCATGATAGACCATTTTCCTATCATATACTTCTGACAGTACCTGAAATGTACTCTTACTGTCTGATTTCCTTCTGTTTAGGAAGTGACGAGTGCCTTGCATTTGCATACAATTTAAGATGAGTAGTATTGTAACAAATGCTCTGAAAACAACTAAGATGATATAAAATTGTAGCAAATTTAAGGACTAAGTCTAAGTTTGGTGTCTCATTCGGTACCTGAATTAAGCACCTGGTAAAGTTAGTCAGCTTTCTACCTTATTAATATTCTTAATATTTTAGAATAGTTATGGCTACACATTTACTTTAAAACTCATGTTTAATATATCACACAATACATGTTGAAATGATCCCCTTCAGATAGTATTAACATCACTAAGTCTATTCTTCAAGTACACACGCTGTTCTATTAAGTCAGAAAAGACCCAGGTGAAACTAAGGCAATTCAAGTTTTGTAGTGTTGTTTTAGTTAACTAAAACTAAAACCAAAACCCATTAGTTTTGGAGTATTTTACTTTTGGTAAGAATAGCTAACTAAAACTAAGCTGTAGAGAACGTGAAAAAAACTAAAACTAAATGTTTTAGAAGACAGTAAATTCGATAACTAAAATTACTAGTAGAGTGGATGACAAAAACTAAGACTAAGCAATTTTTATTGTAATTCACCTTGAATTATGTCATTATTAAATGAAGATATAAATTGCCATCAAGTGATTATTCTCTAAACTATATTTAAAAAGTTATACTTTGTTTATAATACCTAAGATTTCATAGAAATATGCTATTTTTGAAGTTATTTGGGAAAACTAGCTACCTGTACTACTTTCTGTAAGGAGTCTCATTATTGCAGAATCTGAGAGAGACTTCACAAATTAACCAAAACAAAGTCACTAAATCTTCCACTTGATATTGAAGAAAAACTAAAAACTAACTAAATCTTTAGGGAGAATTTGGGGGGAAAATCTAAAACGAAGCATTCAAGATATTTTTTGTAGAGAATAACTAAAACTAAGAAAGTCTTGAATCTCTAAACCAAAAAATGAACATTGGCCTATTAGCAGTGCATATGGAGTATCTTTATTGGGGTGACATAAACTTAAGATAAAATGAGTACTTGAACTATTTGAGGCCAAGTGACTGTGCTTAAATGATGGATGGAATGCAACCATTGATGTACACAGGTTCATGTAATGAAATCACGAATAAGTTGTAATTTGTTACTGGTTTATCACTGATGCATAAGAGGCTTGAGTAATAGACCAAAGGAATCCCTCTAATTAGGAAACAACTAAACTTGTTATGAAATCACTGCCACTAATGGCTTTGGCTAGATGTGTAATCTCACAGTGCCTACAGTCATCCATAGCAACTCCAACGTCTCATTCAGAATTATTCTGCTTCACTGAAAAAAAAACTATCATAATTTGAATAACGTTTTAATTGCTTAGCCTCGTGTAACTTTATGAGGATATTAGAATCACCAGGTTCCACGACAAGTAACAACTCAACTCTTTCATACACATCTGCTTCTCCAGTCATTAGATGAAAAAGCATCTCCTGCCAGCGTAACAAAAATATTGTAATGTAAACGGATTTACTATGGGTACAATTTTACAAAATTTAGAGAACATAATTTTTGCATGGCACAAGTATAATACAGGAGGTCGTGGTCTGATGGTGTCAAATACCCACTAACTCTGACAAAAACCACCAGCTTCTAGAGACCCTGGAACTTTCTATACAAAATGCATAGTTCCAGAATTGTTTCCAAAAAAATAGGTGTAAATACTACCTGATAGAAAGCTCCATTTTTGTTTGTAAGAATTGTTCGTGCGGGCGTAACTCCGCACTACTGACGGTGGGTATGGTAAGGTGATGATAACTCGAATGACCAGATGCCAGGTGCGGCAGTCAGTTGAAAGATTGGCAAAATCTCGCGCGGCAACAGCTTTAGATACAGTTTGGAACATAATTTAGGGAAAGGTATGATTACATTAAGTAGAAGTGAGGTGACACAAAACTGAGTTGGGTAAGAAAGGGAGGAGTTTGAAAACAGAACAAAGATAATGTGGTAAGGGTCTGTACTTAGGTAAGGTGAACAAATGGTAGGTAATATGACAAAGAGCTATTAGACAAGTTAATTACTAGTGGAGTTCAAAGTTTAGTTTTCGATCTTCTTGCCTTGATCCTGGCACTCTTGCGGCGAGGGTGTATCTCACGCTGCAGAGCTGGGGTTGATGGATCACTAGATGGCAATAGTGGTTGCTGTGCTATAGTCTGGTCTGACCCAGACAAGAATTGATATTACTTTCTGGGATCACCAGTAAGATAGTCAAGTAAAATGTCCTAATAGCTACAGTGCAACATTTTCAAGAAGAGCATCTGTATCAAGAAGTACTGGAAACAATGCAAGCCTTGTAGCTTGTAAAAGAATTGGAAGCATTCTAACAGACTTACTGCCCTTGCTGAACTAGCTTCTTTTTTTTTATATTTTGTCTATTCAGGTTGTAATAACTTGAACCGCTAATTGTGTTTTATCTTTGTATTGTGGGTTATTGTATCATTATTAGTTTTTTCTACTTCTTGTTAGAATAATATCTGAGTTGCAACGGCAATGTTCATTCGGTCTTTGTATAAGCTATTACATTTCTGTTCATTCATTCGATTATAAAATTTGATGATGATTTATTAAAGATTGAGAAGTAGAAAATCAGCAAGATACAATACAGGTAGCTAGTCACTATATTTAGCTAGTCTTCCAGCTAGTGATAGTATTAGCTAATGACTCTGCTGAAAGATAGCCAACACTTCTCTTTCTAATCATTTTCTCTTGCACTGTGCTGCACTGCCAGACTGGACAGGAATAAAAAGTGACTATTGTGTTGTATGGAATTGAAGTTTCAAGTTAGAGATATGGACAATTGTCAATATTTTAGCTATCCCACAAACAATTAACTAATTTTGCAAGTTAAAGGATGCAGTGCCCCTCATCTCTGTCCTTTCTGTGTATTTTCTTCTTTTTCTTCTACCCATGATTTGTGATGGATTATGGTTAGCTAACACGCTTTCCCAACTGAGTTCAGTGAATGAATGATACAGAAACCCTAGAGCCTAGGTAATGGGACATAAAGAAAAAAAAAGAAAGAAAGAAAGAAAGAAGCAGATACATTATGTCTATAAGGCACTCTTTAGTGCTAGGTTTGGACGGTACAAAGTGTGCGCCGTGTGGATATGACAGTTAGGATTCGAGCTTGACGTGGTACTTTTCTTCTCTCTCTCTTCCCCCTCCCGCTTTTTTTTTTTTCATTACTGACACCCAAGCATATTATTATACAGAAGATACTCTTTGGTTAGCAATTTTCAATTGTGCCATGTTTGGGAATCTACTAGGCTGTACTAGGCAACTACTTCTCTAGTAATTGGATGACCTATGTTTGAGACAGCTTTATGACAATAGAAGACTTAATACAAGGTGTAGCTATCTAACTAATCTCTATCAACTTAAAAGTTATAGCTAATCAATGAGACCTATATAATGGTCATGATAGTCATTTTCATGGATTCAGTCAAGCTGCCTGTGGATAAAGTGTCCATTGATTTTTCAATGTTTGTCAAGTGACTTCATCTTATTCATTTTAGTCCTGTTTGTTGTAGTTAACGTTGTGCACACATTCCAACCAAGCTCAAGCTTAGCAGTCAATACATACATAGCTATTTTATATACTTACAGAAGTTAGGGTTGACCAAGTAATTCAAATAAGCCACTAATAACTTACTGCTCACAAAGAAAGGAGTTTCCTACGTATCAAGGCTGTGTAATATGACATTCTTGAGCTATACAACATATGATTGTTTGATACTCATGAAACATGACTGATAATCAGTCACAAATTCAAAATGACATCCTAGACAGCAATGACATGAATGGAATTAATGCACTCCAAATATACTATTACAAGGACCGTGATGGTCTTCATATTTATAGACACCCGAGTTGACCCAATAGTTAATAGCTTATATCATTATAGACACCCGAGTTGACCCAATAGTTAATAGCTTATATCATTATAATGACATATTCTTTAAGACTTTATTTGCCAATAACGTTCATAAAAAAAAACACATAACATTTCTCCATAAATGGAAATCTAAACAGGGAAGAAATTATACAAACATAATTATTTATAGTACATAAAAAGGTAAATCATAAACTAGGTCAGAAATTGGTTTTATTGTCAATAAAAAAATTGTCCTCAGAAGAAGCTTGTCACAAAGAAAAACATGGAATATCTGAAATCTAGATTGGTTCAAATATTCCATGACAGCTATTGATATACTCTATTCTCATAGCATTGTTTAGCATGGTCAGATTCACTCCCCTCATCTGCCTTCCTGCCTGTCCAGTGGCAATCTTTGTGCTCCACAAGGCACACTCATAGCATTCCTTGATGGTATGTCTGGCCTGTCGTGCGAGACTCCATGTTACATCATTGACGCTGTCTGTGGCCATGTACAGCTTCAACTGTTGTGAGATGTCTTGCAGCTGATGTGTAGAACAGTTGAAGTTGTCATACAAACTGGACAAAGTCTCCTGCAACTAAAATTGATTACAAGTAACTACGGGTCTGCAATGTGTGCGTGAACTTGCGAAATAACACAAATAACATACACAGTACATGATAAATACATTTGATAACCTTGCCTTGTTCTCTAGGCGATTACCCTGTAACTATCTACATTACCAAACCATAAGAATACCAGGAACATTATGGAAACTGTGAACTTTGGGAACTGCCAGTAGCTATTGTAATAATGCCATGAGCACATTTTGCTATACTAGAATTTGTGCTGTTCTAATTTCCATTGTCTGTGGATCCAAATATTCTCACTGTCTGTGGAGATCCAAATATTCTCACTGTCTGTGGATCCAAATATTCTCACTGTCTGTGGATCCAAATATTCTCACTGTCTGTGGTTCCAAATATTCTCACTGCCTGTAGTTCCAAATATTCTCACTGTCTGTGGTTCCAAATATTCTCACTGTCTGTGGTTCCAAATATTCTCACTGTCTGTGGTTCCAAATATTCTCATTGTCTGTGGTCCATTCCTGAGGACAGTGGGAACCAAGTTAGGAATGAAGGGAACATGGGCACACAGGGACACTGAGAGCACCAGGTGCACTGGAATGAAGGGAACACTAGGGACTGCACAGTTGATTGCCAGGTGCACGATAGGAACACTAGAACTGAGGGAATACAGTCGAACCTCCGAACAACAGCCATGCATGGGGACGAACCCTTTGGCCTTTGTAGAGAGTTTGACCTTATTTCGGAGTTTTTTGGATTAGATAAAGTTCATTGTGGGGCACTGAATCAAAGGCTTTGGCAAAATCAAGAAACACAATTTCTGTGTGTCGCTTTGACTCCACAGAATTGAAAAATGAAGTATAGCTATGATAGAAGAAGTTGTTGAAGAGTGGATCTATTTCTGATAAAACCAAATTGTGTCTTTGAAATTTTTGGATATATAAAATCTATTATCTTAGAGTAGACTATTAATTCTAGTACTTTATGAAGAATGTTTAGGAGAGAAATAGGCCTGTAGTTGCTAACTTCAGATACACTTGCTTTCTTGTGGAGAGGAAATAATTTGTGTACCTTCCAGTCAGCTGGAATGGAATGAGATTGACAGTAAAGAGAAGAGAACCTGTATGTGCAAGTGAAGATGCGCAGAATTTGTAAATATATGGGAACGTAAGTTTAGCTTAGTGATATACGATATTGATGAATGTCTTCAAGGCACTTCACATCAGGTTAGGTTAGACAGTGATCAAAAGCAAGTGATATCAGTATTATCTTCACTCATGCCTGATATCTCTAAGCTTTCTGTTAGAGATTGCACGAGAATGGGTAAATATAGCCCCCAAGTTGTTGAGAACAACTGAAGTGTCTGTAATCCTATCCAACCGAAGTAAATTGACCAAATGAAAGGTGTATATAAAACCTTATATGACCCCTTCAAAGAGAAACTCTGAGAGTATTCTCTTAAAGGAGAGAATGTCTTTGATTTCCTCTGGGGCAAACCCAAAGGACATTAAAGGTAAAAGCAACAAGCTTCTTTTAAATGGATCTGTCTATGGATCAGTCCAGGGCTCCTCTTTTTCACTCAATGTACAGAATTCAATTCAAGTTTTCTCTGATTCGCATGTTGACGTGGATCCAGTAGATAGCACGCGCTGTGGTCCAAGGAGAGAGAGTGAACAAAGGCGCCGGTTACGGCCTGGAAGTGCCCAGTATCTACCGCGTGTTCGGCCCACCTATTTATGTCTGCCGAATGAGAGAACTAGTTAATAGAGGGACATTTGTAATGAATGTAAAATTAGTATTAGCATTCATTTAGCGTTACTTGGAGTCAAAAAATCCATTACATACATGCAGAAAATACTCCGTTCCCAACGGTCTGACCGTTGTTGAGAGTCTGACCGCTTCTCGGAGTCCCGTTGTAGGGAGGTTCGACTGTATACAGTATGATTGCCAGGTGCACGATAGGAACAACACTAGAACAGAGGGAATACCAGGTACACTAGAAAAGAGGCAGTGTCAGGTCCACTAGATCTAGCTAGGTACACTGGGAATTGTGACTAGCTACAGCATATGCTGGGAATCCATAGACACAGCTTTTTCCTAGATCAGCAGCTTCAATAAAGTATAGCAGATTTATTATCTTGTATGTTAAACAATTCTCAGGACACATACTCAAAATACCACTATTATATACTATTACATTGTTCTTGTAAATGACTTACGTAATCACAAGCACTCTCTTCGATGAGACGAGAAGTAAATCCGACCACTGAATGAAGTTGGCTGTTGTCATAGAAATGACTTTGTTCCATATCTCTTTGTAATAGAATAAACTGCACCAGTGAGTCTATCAACTTTATTCTATCTGAAGACATTCCTTGAAGTATATAGGTGGAATTGCTTGAATACTTCTTCAAATATAGGAAATAAATTACAAAAATAAATTTGTAAGACATGCCATGTACTATTATAAAGCTACCGGCCACTATTATAATTATATAGACTAGTCAGTTACTGACATTACTTAATATTGCTCAGATTTTTAATTGAATAATAAATGAAACGATGCCAATCAATACATCATGTTTTACAAATAGACCATACTTCGCTGATACACTTACTGCCTGCAGGCGAGATACGAGTCTAATCTGCACACGAACACTGTCTTGGAGCATAGCTTCTTTGGGTCGATCAGAATAGTCCTTCAGCACTTGTTAGCAATCCAGTGGGTTAACTGGAGTGGACATGAGAGAAACGAACAAGAGAAGAAGGCCAGGCTTCATGATTGATGATGATGATGTCTTGATACATAATCTAAATCTACTACCTTTTTTATGCGGAAACTCTCTTGCAACAAGGAAACTTTGCCCCCGTGAAAAGTTAGTAAAACTATATTTAGATTCACACCACATAATAGTCCCACAAAATCATCGAGCCGTAGTATCCTGTCATGTTAATGGAGCAGCTACTCACACTCTGACCAGCCAATAATCCAAATTAACTAGTTGAATTAATACGCATTCTTAAATACGTATGTAACAATTGTATTATCCGAAGGAGAATTATAATGTTTCTCTAATGGCCACTGACAACCTTCAAACAAAGGCTGATGGTCATACATACCTGTATTACAGTACTAAATTCATGTGCACAAATGTTCCATATATTTCGTTGCAAAATCATTGTAGTGTGAATTTTGTCCCTACCGCCAGACCAGCTATCCACTGGTAAAAATTATCAATTTGAACGGGGCTAAAATTAATACATTGCATCAAGAAGTACTGGAAACAATGCAAGCTTTGTAGCATGTAAAAGAATTGGAAGCATTCTAACAGACTTACTTCCCTTGCTGAACTAGCTTTTTTTTAAATTTTGTCTATTCAGGTTGTAATAACTTGAACCGCTAATTGTGTTTTATCTTTGTATTGTGGGTTATTGTATTGTTATTAGTTTTTCTACTTCTTGTTAGAACATAACCAAATATATCTGAGTTGCAACGACAATGTTCATTCTGTCTTTGTATTAGCCATTACATTTCTGTTCATTCATTCATGTTTCCAGTAATTTTTTTTGTAGAATAGAAATGTAGTATTAGCTAATGACTCTGCTGAAAGATAGCCAACACTTCTCTTTCTAATCATTTTCTCTTGCACTGTGCTGCACTGCCAGACTGATGACAGGAATAAAAAGTGACTATTGTGTTGTATGGAATTGAAGTTTCAAGTTAGAGATATAAACAATTGTCAATATTTTAGCTATCCCACAAACAATTAACTAATTTTGCAAGTTAAAGGTGCCCCTCATCTCCGTCCTTTCTGTGTATTTTCTTCTTTTTCTTCTACCCATGATTTGTGATGGATTATGGTTAGCTAGCACGCTTGCCCAACTGAGTTCAGCGAATAAATGATACAGAAACCCTAGAGCCTAGGTAGGTAATGGGACAGAAAGAAAAAAAAAGAAAGAAAGAAAGAAGCAGATACATTATGTCAATAAGGCACTCTTTAGTGCTAGGTTTGGACGGTACAAAGTGTGCGCCGTGTGGAGATGACAGATAAGATCCGAGCTTGACGTGGTACTTTTCTTCTCTCTCTCTTCCCCCTCCCGCTTTTTTTTTCATTACTGACACCCAAGCATATTATTATACAGAAGATACTCTTTGGTTAGCAATTTTCAATTGTGCCATGTTTGGGAATCTACTAGGCTGTACTAGGCAACTACTTCTCTAGTAATTGGATGACCTATGTTTAAGACAGCTTTATGACAATAGAAGACTAAATACAAGGTGTAGCTATCTAACTAATCTCTATCAACTTAAAAGTTATAGCTAATCAATGAGACCTATATAATGGTCATGATAGTCATTTTCATGGATTCAGTCAAGCAGCCTGTGGATGAAGGGTCCATTGATTTTTCAATGTTTGTCAAGTGACTTGAACTTATTCATTTTAGTCCTGTTTGTTGTAGCTAACGTTGTGCACACATTCCAACCAAGCTCAAGCTTAGCAGTCAATACATACATAGCTATTTTATATACTAACAGAAGTTAGGGTTGACCAAGTAATTCAAATAAGCCACTAATAACTTACTGCTCACAAAGAAAGGAGTTTCCTACGTATCAAGGCTGTGTAATATGACATTCTTGAGCTATACTACAACATATGACTGTTTGATACTCATGAAACATGACTGATAATCAGTCACAAATTCAAAATGACATCCTAGACAGCAATGACATGAATTGAATTAATGCACCCAAATATACTATTACAAGGACCGTGATGGTCTTCATATTTATAGACACCCGAGTTGACCCAATAGTTAATAGCTTATATCATTATAGACACCCGAGTTGACCCAATAGTTAATAGCTTATATCATTATAGACACCCGAGTTGACCTAATAGTTAATAGCTTATATCATTATAATGACATATTCTTTAAGACTTTAATTGCCAATAACGTTCATAAAAAAAAACACATAACATTTCTCCATAATGGAAATCTAAACAGGGAAGAAATTATACCAACATAATTATTTCTAGTACATAAAAAGGTTAATCATAAACTAGGTCAGAAATTGATTTTAATGTCAATAAAAAAAATTGTCCTCAGAAGAAGCTTGTCACAAAGAAAAGCATGGAATATCTGAAATCTAGATTGGCTCAAATATTCCATGACAGCTATTGATATACTCTATTCTCATAGCATTGTTTAGCATGGTCAGATTCACTCCCCTCATCTGCCTTCCTGACTGTCCAGTGGCAATCTTTGTGCTCCACAAGGCACACTCATAGCATTCCTTGATGGTATGTCTGGCCAGTCGTGCGAGACTCCATGTTACATCATTGACGCTGTCCGTGGCCATGTACAGCTTCAACTGTTGTGAGATGTCTTGCAGCTGATGTGTGGAACAGTTGAAGTTGCCATACAAACTGGACAAATTCTCCTGCAACTAAAATTGATTACAAGTAACTACGGGTCTGCAATGTGTGCGTGAACTTGCGAAATAACACAAATGACATACGCAGTACATGATTAAATACACTTGATAACCTTGCCTTGTTCTCTAGGCGATTACCCTGTAACTATCTACATTACCAAACCATAAAGAATACCAGGAACATTATGGAAACTGTGAACTTTGGGAACTGCCAGCAGCAATTGTAATAATGCCATGAGCACATTTTGCTATACTAGAATTTGTGCTGTTCTAATTTCCATTGTCTGTGGATCCAAATATTCTCACTGTCTGTGGAGATTTAAATATTCTCACTGTCTTTAGTTCCAAATATTCTCACTGTCTTTAGTTCCAAATATTCTCACTGTCTGTGGATCCAAATATTCTCACTGTCTGTGGAGTTCCAAATATTCTCACTGTCTGTGGAGTTCGAAATATTCTCACTGTCTGTGGATCCAAATATTCTCACTGTCTGTGGTCCATCCCTGATTCAGTGGGAACCAAGTTCCAAATGAAGGGGACATGGGCACACAGGGACACTGAGAGCACCAGGTGTTCCAAATATTCTCACTGTCTGTGGAATACCAGGTACACTAGAAACGAGGCAGTGTCAGGTCAACTAGATCTAGGTACACTGGGAATTGTGACTAGCTACAGCATATGCTGGGAATCCAGAGACACAGCTTTTTCCTAGATCAGCAGCTTCAATAAAGTATAGCAGATTTATTATCTTGTATGTTAAACAATTCTCAGGACACATACTCAAAATACCACTATTATATACTATTATGGGTCCATTCTGAGGACAGTGGGAAACCAAGTTAGGAATGAAGGGAAAATGGGCACACAGGGACAATGAAGGAGCACCAGGGCTGGAATGAAGGGAACCATAGGGAATGCAAGTTGATGCCAGGTGCACGATAGGAACAATAGAAACTGAGGGGAAGACAGTCGAACCTCCGAACAAACAGCCATGCATGGGGACGAACCCTTTGGCCTTTGTAGAGAGTTTGACCTTATTTCGGAGTTTTTTGGATTAGATAAAGTTCATTGTGGGGCACTGAATCAAAGGCTTTGGCAAAATCAAGAAACACAATTTCTGTGTGTCGCTTTGACTCCACAGAATTGAAAAATGAAGTATAGCTATGATAGAAGAAGTTGTTGAAGAGTGGATCTATTTCTGATAAAACCAAATTGTGTCTTTGAAATTTTTGGATATATAAAATCTATTATCTTAGAGTAGACTATTAATTCTAGTACTTTATGAAGAATGTTTAGGAGAGAAATAGGCCTGTAGTTGCTAACTTCAGATACACTTGCTTTCTTGTGGAGAGGAAATAATTTGTGTACCTTCCAGTCAGCTGGAATGGAATGAGATTGACAGTAAAGAGAAGAGAACCTGTATGTGCAAGTGAAGATGTGCAGAATTTGTAAATATATGGGAACGTAAGTTTAGCTTAGTGATATACGATATTGATGAATGTCTTCAAGGCACTTCACATCAGGTTAGGTTAGACAGTGATCAAAAGCAAGTGATATCAGTATTATCTTCACTCATGCCTGATATCTCTAAGCTTTCTGTTAGAGATTGCACGAGAATGGGTAAATATAGCCCCCAAGTTGTTGAGAACAACTGAAGTGTCTGTAATCCTATCCAACCGAAGTAAATTGACCAAATGAAAGGTGTATATAAAACCTTATATGACCCCTTCAAAGAGAAACTCTGAGAGTATTCTCTTAAAGGAGAGAATGTCTTTGATTTCCTCTGGGGCAAACCCAAAGGACATTAAAGGTAAAAGCAACAAGCTTCTTTTAAATGGATCTGTCTATGGATCAGTCCAGGGCTCCTCTTTTTCACTCAATGTCCAGAATTCAATTCAAGTTTTCTCTGATTCGCATGTTGACGTGGATCCAGTAGATAGCACGCGCTGTGGTCCAAGGAGAGAGAGTGAACAAAGGCGCCGGTTACGGCCTGGAAGTGCCCAGTATCTACCGCGTGTTCGGCCCACCTATTTATGTCTGCCGAATGAGAGAACTAGATAATAGAGGGACATTTGTAATGAATGTAAAATT